>ERZ777011.420-NODE-420-length-65815-cov-95.140131_pt1 | contig 65815 bp, 65 predicted proteins | sample MGYA00374964_ERZ777011 | MGnify/ENA primary metagenome ERZ777011 (study PRJEB29310, sample SAMD00008975) | mouse gut metagenome | study: EMG produced TPA metagenomics assembly of the Metagenome analysis of fecal microbiota from mouse which was promoted...
AAATGTTTCTTTTTCCACTCCCCCTTAAACTCCGGGAATCTCAAATTTGGAACATTGAGGTTTTTTGTATTGTTATTATTTGCCATAACTGTTATTCTTCATTTAAGGTTAAAATTGAATGAAAGGATATCGTTGTCATCAAACCGGTCAAAGTCAGAACAAAATAACCTGTCTTGTACAATTCGATATTTTTCGAACTCTGATTCTGCAAAAGATTTAGCAAACTCTGCGGTAACTTTACCCGCATCAATCAATACTGCATTATCTCCAGCTTCGAGGATAATATCTATTCGTCTTGCCCAATCTTCCATAGTCATAGGGATATGCCGTTTTGCCATACGTTCAGCCATATCTAGAGTCGCGTTGACCAAACGTCCCATATCCTCTAATTCTAATTCATTCAAATAATTTTTTGCTATGCTCACATCAGGTTTTACAATTTTCCCGTCAGGGGCATTTTCCCAGGTTGTCAATCCCATATTTTCTTTTTGTGCATTAGCTCGCTCTACTATCAGTTCAGCAGCAGTATGACCATGTACGGCAAAGTGCATTTTGTTTTGCATTTTCTTAAAAAATAGACGAGTAGTTGGTGCATCCTTATTGTAGTCGATGGCTGTGGCGTATATATCGGTCAACTTCTGATAGAAACGACGTTCGCTTAATCTTATCTCCCTGATTTCGGCAAGCAAATGCTCGAAATAGTCTTCACCAATGAATGAACCATTTTCCATTCGCTTTTTATCAATAACATACCCACGTATGGCAAATTGCCGCAATATATAGGTTGCCCATTGGCGGAATTGAGTGGCACGGACAGAATTCACACGGTAACCAACAGAAATAATAGCATCGAGCGAATAGAAAGAAGTTTTGTAGGATTTGCCATCTGAGGCAGTTGTTTCCAAAATGGAAATAACTGATTTTTCTGAAAGTTCACCTGTATCGAAGATATTCTTCAAGTGTTTACTGATGGCAGGAACACCTACGTCGAATAGTGTAGCCATTGCCTTCTGCGTGCACCAAATTGTTTCGTCTTTATACGTCACTTGTACACCGTTTTCTTTACCGTCCATCACGAACATGAGGAACTCGGCTGTACTATTTTTTATTTCAAAATTCTTCGGCATCGTTATTACTCTATCAATCCAAGTTCTTTCAGATAAACATTTATTTCTTTGTCTAAATCAGCTCGTTTAGCTTCAAGTTCTTTGATTTCAGCCATTACTGCATGTATGTCAATGGGCTCTTCTTCTTTGAACGTGCTTACGTACCTGCTAATATTAAGGTTGTAACCGTTTTGCTCAATCTCGTCCATAGACACCCGTCGGGAGTATCGTTCTTCCTCTTTTCGGAATTGATATGTTTCTATGATTTTCTGAATATCATTAGGCTTACCGTCTTCTCCTTCCCGCAGGCGATTTTGTCTCTTCTCCTTTTCAAAATGTTCACTGGCATTGATGAAAAGAACATCATCAAATTTCTTACATTTCTTTAATACTAAAATGCAAACCGGAATCCCTGTAGAAAAGAACAGATTAGAAGGTAAACCTATCACTGTATCTATATTATTATCTTTCAGTAGTTTGGTGCGGATACGTTCCTCTGCTCCACTGCGAAACAATACTCCATGTGGGAGTATGATAGCCATTGTTCCTCCATTGGACAAGAAATGGAAGCCGTGCAATAAAAATGCAAAGTCAGCAGCCGATTTAGGTGCAATGCCATAGTTCTTGAAACGGAAATCTTCTGTTAGCGTATCATTGGGCTCCCAGCGTAAACTGAAAGGGGGATTTGCAACGATGGCGTCGAATTCCATCTTTTTTGCAGGATTCATTTCGTTCAGAATATTCCAGTCATTGATCAATGTGTCGCCATGGTGTATTTCGAATTCTGTATCTTTGAGTCCATGCAACAGCATATTCATACGGGCAAGGTTGTAGGTGGTAATATTCTTTTCTTGTCCATATATTTTCCCAATACTTCCTTCGGTTTCCACTAACTGTCTGCGGACATTCAATAATAGGGAACCGGAGCCACATGCGAAGTCCAATACTCTGTCTAATTTATTTTTTTCTCCTAATGCCGGGTCTTGACTATCTAAGATTACAATTTTAGATAAAATAGTAGATAGCTGTTGCGGGGTATAAAACTCTCCGGCCTTCTTTCCCGAACCTGCGGCAAACTGACCGATAAGATATTCATAAGCATCGCCTAAGATGTCTGTATCTGTTGAGAATCTGGCAATTCCTTCTGCTATTTTTTGAATAATAGTGCAAAGTTTTTTATTTCTATCCGAGGCTGTTCTGCCTAACTTTTCCGAATTCAAGTTTATTTCCGAAAACAAACCTTGGAAAGTACTTTCAAATGACTCATTTTCAATGTATCTAAAGCCTTCTTCAAGTGTTTGTAGCAACTCTCCATTCTGAGTACGAGCCATTTCTGAAATGTTACTCCATAAATATTGAGGTTTTATAACATAATGAACTTTACGGCGCATTTGTTTTTCAAATTCCGGTACGTCCATTTCATTTGCTTTATACCATACTCCTAAAGCTTTATGTTTGTTGGCTTCTTCCAACTGGGGATAATCTCTCCCCAATTCTTTCTTTACAGCTTCTTCATAATTATCAGACAGATAGCGTAGAAAAAGAAACGATAGCATATAATCACGAAAGTCATCTGCATTCATTGCTCCACGCAACCCGTCTGCTATTTCCCAAAGGGTTTTACCTAATTGTTTTTGATCTTGTACAGTCATATTTAATTTTTCTTTTTTTCTTTGTTAATCGCATCAATCACTTCTTTTTCTTCTTCAATTAGAAGAATAGGTAAGTCAAATTGATATTTATCCAAAAATGCTCGCAATATCTTTATAAAAAGAATTTTGTTGTCATCCCCCATCTCTACGGGTTCATAAATAGAATATTTTCCATGGCTTAGTAGGTTTAGTGCTCGTGAATAGAGTACTTCATCCTCTACTCCATGAATACATTTTGAAAAGTCGTCATATCCGAAGAACGTAGATGTCTTTTCTAAAATACTGCGTAACATATTGAAATGATAAGTGTTGATTTTACCCGACTCCATCACTTGTTTGAGTTCGCTCAATATGGCTATATGATGGAAAAAAGGTGTTTCGTCAGTTGCCTGTAGAGTATATCCGTCAGTTCCATTCTTATGTAGAAAATATCGTTTGCATGGTTTTTGCTTTAATTCATTGTAAACGACGTTGAAAAATAAACTGTGGTGAGATGAAATAACAGATTTGACCTTATCTTTTCCTCTTTTTAATAACTGAGATAAATCACTGGCTACAGCAATAGCATTATTGTCATCCAACGAGGAGATTGGATCGTCTATGTATATGTATTTAACCCAATTGTAAGCTTCTGCACCATCTATTGTCAGTTCGCAGATGGCAAGAAAGATACACCAGATAAAAATATTCTCTTCGCCACGAGAAATTTTAATATTGTTCTGAATGATATACTCAGGCTCTTTGTTGTTAAACTTATGTTTGGGATTGGGAATCTGCTTGCTGAAGCTTATTTCCCATTTTTCATAATCAAATTTGAAGTCAAATTCCGCATAGCGTTCTAGGTATGCGAAGATTTTCTCTTCCAGGGATAATTCTTTAAATGCATTGAAGAATTTTGAATCAGCATTTATTTTAAGAACGCGATCCATATCATTTTCCAAGTCATTGTCCCAATGAAACAGATCTTCGGTGAAAGCATTAAAATAGAGAGTGTCTCCGTTTATTTTCTTTTTTCCTTTATTCTTAAACTCTATAGATAAACGGGTTTTCCCTGTTCCATTATGAGCGTAGAGCAAGACAAAATCATGTTCAACCAGATCGCCACGTAACCTTGCGGCTAATCCCGACAAATCTTTATATTTATATATTTTAGGTTGGTTACTCATATTCTTTTCTTTATGTTATTCATAAGCGGCTAATCCTGAAATCTCACGCCCTTGAGCTTGTTTTTTTAAGTGAGGGACTAAGTCTGCCATCAATGCAAGTTCTTTCGTCCGGCGTTCTTTCCAGCTTAGATCTAATGGTTCAAGGAGATCCGTTAGTTTTTCACCGTCGAAAATCATGCGTTGCATGATTTTGTCTGTAAAATCTTTTAAGGCAGACGCAGTTAACCCGTGCTTGTTTGCGATATTGGATAGCTCTTTCTCGTTTTTTTCTATCTTAAAAGCATTGTAACCATCATGTAGCGATTGTACATCTTGCCCATTATTCCAATCCAAACTTTTTATGTATTCAGTTAAATCCTCTTGTTCATCCATCAAATTAGAACTTGAACAAAGCAGGTTGATGATTTGTGCTTTTGTCATTTTCTGTTTAGATGGTTTCTTTTGAGTGCTGTCAGCAATTAGTCCCATGATGTAATCATAGTCAATCAATGCTGAGGAAAAAAGTACAAACTCAAAATCAAGTTGTTGTATATCTATGGGGATATTATCACCGCCTTTTTGTTGTATTTCCCTAAATTGCTTAGCCGTTTCTATGTACGAACTTTTGAATGAACGGTAAGTATTTTCTGGCAATATCTCTTCAATTTGAGTTTGTTGTTCCTCGTTTAAGTCTGTATATTGGTCGAGCTGGGTTTTTAACCGTTGTACTTCCTTGAAATTTTTGACAAAAGCGATTCGCAAAGTATCCCCCTTCAAATTATACACTTCCTGGGGTTCGCAGGCTAAATTATTTTGTCGCATGAAATCACCTAAAGCTGCTACGGCTTTTTTATATTTCTCAATTACTACAGGAGCCGGATCAACTAACCAGATTTTTTTCGCCTGCTCTTCAGATTTTTCTCCTGAGAATAAAGCGATAGCTTCGTTTACGGCATTTTCCTGGTGGCGGAAATCTAAAATATTTCCGTATGGTTTAGTATCGTTTAATACACGGTTAGTACGTGAAAAAGCCTGTATCAGTCCATGATATCTTAGATTTTTATCTACATATAAGGTGTTCAGATATTTGGAATCAAAACCTGTAAGTAGCATATCTACTACAATGACGATATCAATTTTATTCTTGTGAGGATAATCCGCATTACTGTATTGTTGGTCTTTGATGCGCTTTTGTACATCTTGGTAATACAAATCAAACTCATTAATGCTGTGATTTGTTCCGTATTGTTTATTATAATCCTTGATAATACTCTTTAATGCTGCTTTCTTTTCATCAGGATTTTGCTTGTTGTCTTCTTTTTCTTGCTCCAAGTTTTCCTGAATTTGCTGAATATCTTTATTTCCCTCTGCCGGAGGTGAAAAAACGCAGGCTATATTTAGAGGTATATACTCTTTGTTTGTTTTCTGCTTTTGTTTCTGGATTTCTTTGAAAAGGTTATAATATTCTATAGCATTGTTTATAGAAGCGGTTGCCAGAATCGCATTGAACTTCCTCGAATTAGTTGCGGCATTGTGCTTAGCTATAATAGCCTCAATCACTGCTTGTTGAGTAATGGTTTCTCCGGGTTTAGGATTAATGTTCCCTTTTCCTTTAAAATATTCTACATGAAAACGCAATACGTTTTTGTCATCAATTGCGTTTGTAATGGTATATGCATGTAGTTCCTTTTCGAAAATATCTTTAGTAGTCTTGTTGGAGGCATGTTCGTCCTCTATAGTCTTTTGTGTTGCGTTATCATTGAAAATAGGTGTCCCGGTAAAGCCGAACAATTGAGCATTAGGGAAGAATTCCTTAATAGCTTTATGATTCTCACCAAATTGTGAACGGTGACATTCATCAAAGATGAAAACCATTCGTTTTTTACTCAATGAATTTAAGCGTTCTTTATAGTTCTTTTTATGGTTTCCATCCAATGCCAAACCCAGTTTTTGGATGGTCGTTACAATGACTTTATCTGCATAATCTGTAGAAAGTAGTCGCCTTACAAGTGTTTCGGTATTGGTGTTTTCTTCTACACTTCCTTCTTGAAACTTATTAAACTCTTCACGGGTTTGCCTGTCCAAGTCTTTGCGGTCAACAACGAAAAGGCATTTTTCTATGTCCGGATTATCTTTCAATAATGTGGAGGCTTTGAAAGAAGTAAGCGTCTTTCCACTACCTGTAGTGTGCCATATATAACCGTTACCCCGATTTTGATGAATACAGTTTACAATTGCTTTTACTGCATAGATTTGATAGGGGCGCATAATCAATAGTTTTTGCTCGCTTTCTACCAAGACCATATATTTGCTAATCATTTCCCCCAATGTACATTTAGGTAAGAATAGTTCTGCAAAAGAGTCTAAATGTCTGATTTTTCTATTCCGCTCATTTGCAAGTTGATACACTGGTAGAAATTGCTCGTTGGAATCAAAACTAAAATGTTGATTTTGGTTGTTGGCAAAGTAGCGGGTGTCGCTCCTGTTACTAACAATGAATAACTGCATAAAACAAAGTAATGAGTTGGTATACCCGTTGCCAACATCGTTTTTGTAATCAACAATTTGTTGTATTGCTTTCCTTGGTGATACTTCTAATGTTTTTAACTCGACCTGAACTACTGGGATACCATTAATAAGAATGATAACATCATATCGATGGTTACTATTTCCAGTGTTTATTCTCAATTGGTTGATAACCTCATATTCATTTTTGCACCAGTCTTTTATGTTTACCAATGTATAATGTAGAGGGGTGCCATCTTCACGTTGAAAATAATTCCTTTCACGCAGCAACTTCGAAGCGGCAAATACATCAGGAGTTATAATTTCGGCTTTCAGCCGTTCAAATTCGTTTTCAGTCAGTCTTACCCGGTTGAGAGATTCAAACTTTTCTCGGAAGTTTTGTTCAAGAGAGTTTCTGTCGCGAATATCTCTGCGATAGGAGTATTTGAGCTCTTCTAACTTTTTTATAAATAGTTCTTCTATTTGGGCTTCTCTCATCATCTCAAATGATATTAATTAATGAAATAAAGTTTTCAAAGATAACGAATAATATCCAAATATTCGGAGATGATTCTAAAACTTTTTTGTTCTTGAATAATGTACTTTATTTTTATAAACCGTTCTCCACTCTTTTCACATAAAACTTATCCGTTCATTCACAGTTACTTTCTGTGAATGAACGGCATTATTTCCACTCTTCACCATCCTTCATCCTCTTCACCAGATACACATTCCCCAACCTCGTATGCTGCCAGATGATACCTGCTGCGGTCAGGATTTGTGCCAATTGGATAGGAGTACAGCTACGAAGTATGGCCGGAAAACTCTTTCTCAATTCCTGATGAATAATAGCGGCGGAGAGCGACAGGCAATCCGGTTTATCCATCGCGGCAGGCACGTATGTGCTGCGCACAATGTCTTCTATGGGATTGACGCGATAATATGCGCTGTTATGACGCAGCAAGGCATGTTCTTCCTCTTTACTGAACCTGTGACGGGCGCCTGCAAGCAGTTCCTCTTTCAGTTGGGCATAGATTTGCGAATGCTCTATTTCGGTGCAGTCTATATCGTGCTCCACTTCAATACAGATGAATCTGCGGCTACCCGTCGGGTCACGGAGCAGGTCGGTACGGTTACTTGTTCCGATGAAAGAAGCGATACGGGGGGAACGACCGGAAATTTTTCTGATAGGCTTTGCATATGTTGAGGCTGGATATTTGCATCAGATTTTTTGAGGTGTTCGATGAAACGATGACGTTTGGCGATTCTTTCATCAACACCCGTATTTTTTGCCAGGCGTTTCGAGTTATATTCTAATGTCTTCATATTTTTCTTCTTTGTTAAGTAAATAAATGTTGTTTTTTCGACCGGTTGATGCTGTTAAGGTATAACATGGAATATGGGGTTTGTAAGTATTTGGCTAAGAAAATGTTTATTTTCTCCTGAAACGAAAAATATGCTTTCTTATGCTGATATGCCGTTACTTTGTCGTATCTTTAGTGCTTATTTGAGGAAAGCCGACTAGAGTTGTCCGGTTGGCTGACTATAGTTGACTGAACAGCCGATTCCAGTTGTCCGAGTAGCCGATTCCAGTCGTCCTATGATGAAGTTACACATTTTAATTGATAAGAAGTAATGGCTATTGTATTTGATTGGTATGAAAATCCTAATGCATCTTCGGAAGAAGAAGAGGCAGCGTTACATCCCCGTATCTTTATGAATGGTAAGGTGGATACGGATATGCTTTGTTACAAGATTCATTCATGATTACAGTTCGTTTCCGTCCTGACACTAGTCTGAAAGGACATTCCGTTGACGTCCGTGCCAGTCAGTCCAAGTACGTCCGTCATTCGGAGAAGGTTTCGGGAGTGGAGATTGATATGCTGTTGAAAGAATATTTTGCCGGACATCAGATGATGACCCGTCGGGAGTTTCAGGAGATTTGCGGCACATCCTTCACGATAAGTCGCGTTTCTGCGATGGTAAGCGTTTCCGCGATGATGTCCGGTCGTGAAGGATGTGAAAAAGGCTTTTTATTCGGGTTGTCACACGAAATAATTGATAGCTTGTTACTTATCCTAATGTGAAGAGAATGAAAGAGAAGAAACGGATTTTATTTCGCTATGTACTTTTTCATTCCTTCCGTGTAGTAGGTTTTGAACTCTCCGTTTTCTCCGCTATAGATAAAGTAAGCGTCAATCTCCGGGTTCGCCTTGCAGAAAGTCTCCGCTTTTTCCAGTCCCATCACCATGAAGGCGGTAGCCAGGGCATCGGCGGTCATGCAGTCCTTGGCGATTACGGTAGAGGACAAGATGCTGTGCTGTACCGGATAGCCCGTTCTCGGGTCGATGGTATGGGCATATTTCTTGCCGTCTTTGTAGTAATAGTTGCGGTAGTTGCCGGAAGTTGCCAAGCCTAAGTCTGAAATTTCGAGTATTGTTTGTAGGTCTTGGTTTACGGCCAGTGAGTCGTCGACGGGTTTGTTGATTCCAATGCGCCATAAATTATTGGAAGGATTTTTACCTTTTACTACTACCTCACCGCCAATGTCTACCATATAGTTTTTTATACCTTTCCGGTCGAGCAGACGTGCTACTACGTCTACCGAATACCCTTTGGCTACTGCGCTACAACTCAACATGATACGCGGATCTTGCTTGATAACTTCACCGTTCTCCAAGTTCACTTTTTCATATCCGGTGATTTGTAGCAGACTGTCTATCATGATTGAATCCGGGAAAGCTCCTTTCTTGAAACCGAATCCCCAAGCATTGGCAAGAGGGGCTACCGTGATGTCGAAAGCACCTTTTGTTTCGCGTGATATTTCCATCGAACGGTTGAAGCAATTTTGAAAGAAGCTGTCGGTAACCAATTCTTCGTTACGGTTTACACGACTAATGACAGAACTGTCGTTAAATGGCGATAGAGAATTGTCAAAACGTTGCAGTTCGGCTTCGATTTCCGGTTTTAAATCGCCTTCATGCTCGTAGGTGATTTTATATACAGTTCCGAATACCAGACCTTTGATACTGTAGTAGTTAGTTTGCTGGTTGCGTCTGGCCAATATCCAGATGGTTGCCAGAATCAGGAAAGCCAGCCAAAGGAAATTCTTCTTTGTTTTCATACGCTCTTTTGTTTGATGAGAAAACTCTTTTTATTGGAAAAACAGATGTTCGATTAATATTTTGATTCCGATAATGACCAGGATGATGCCACCCCATAATTCTGCCTTTAATTTCCGTGCCAGTCCACAACCGCATTGGATACCGAAGATAAGTCCGATTAGCGACAGGACGAATGAAACAAATCCTATGATTAGGATAGGGGACAGGATTCCATTATAGCCCTGCACTCCTAGAAAGGCAAACGAAATGCCCACGGCCAGCGCGTCGATGCTTGTTGCTATTGCCATGGTGAATACCACTTTCAGGCTTGCCGGATTGAATAACTGACAGCATTCTTCTTCTTTGAAAGATTCCCAAATCATCCTGCCGCCAAGGAAAGCAAGAATGGCAAAGGCAATCCAATGGTCTATACTTTCTATGAAATGGCTGAAATTTTTGGCAAACATCCATCCGATAAAAGGCATGACTGCTTGAAAAAGCCCGAACGCAAAAGCCATGACCAGCATAGGTTTCCATTGGGTACGTTTCAGAATAATGCCGCTTGCAATCGAAACGGCGAAGCAATCCATTGCCAAACCTATTGCAAGCAACCAAATCTCTAGTCCTGTCATTGTATTCTAAAGAGGCAATTTATAAATGAGGGAATAGGTGATTCCCATATTGTTCGATTTAAACTTTCCGTAGCCGGGCACATACCACGGGTCGCCGTACTCTCCGGTAGAGGCGCTTGTCTTGTATTTCATGCGTACCGACCAACCCATGTTGAAGTTCTTGTAAATACGCACTTTGACACCTAAAACGATTTCCAGCCACTGCACCGAACCTTTCATTCCCAAATGACTGAAAGGAACGCTTCCGCCCCAGTAATTGTCTTCCAGACTGGGGTTGCCTATAACATCTCCCCAGATAGGGTCGCCTGCGGGCATGGTGGATACATCATATTTGAAGGAACTGAATGCGTAGCGAAGACCTGCATACAAATAACTATTCTTCTCTTTCTTCTTTGCCATGGTGTTGTAGTCCACACCGATTCGGAAGAATGGAGCAGCTTTGCTTTTGTAGTGGATGCCCGTTTCGCTCCAAGTGTCTGTTCCACCCATACCGAATTCTATGGTAGGGATGAATTTGTTTTTGAGGTTGACTGCCACGCTGATTTCGGAACTCATGAAGTCGCTACCAAGAAGTTTGCTTCCCGGGCCGTATAAGTCCACACCGATGTATGTACCATTGTAAAAAGGAATGGTATCTACTTCGACAACCTTATTCTTTTTCTGATCTCTTTTGGGTGTATGGGTGGGACGTTGCTGTTGTGCCGACAACGGAAGTCCGATGTAGAAGAGTAGAAAAAGGCTAGTCAGCCGTATCCGGTGTGCGGTCACGATATTTAAAGAATATCTGTAGATTCTCAATTTCATTACTATTGGCTTCTTTATTTCTAAGATAGATAGAGTCTATTTTCTCCGAACTATTGGCTCTGTTTCCGAACTTGGCACTGATGATATTTTGTTTCATCATATATCCGCATTCCATTGATTGGAAATAGGGAGTATTCTGCTGTACGATATACAAGGTATCTACATCGTCAGGATTGTCTACCGGATTGTATTGGAGAATAAACACGGTAGAATCGCTGGTATAGCGTAACGGCAGCATTATCTTATGCACTTTTTTCTCGTTGTTGAGAATAATTGAGTCTGTTCCCAATGCTTTGATTGTCAGCGAGTCAAGCGTGTCGTTTAACACCTTGGTCGGGTCTAGGCTCTTGTCTATGGTCTTGAATGTGCAATACATCATCGGGCGTCCCGCCAACGAACAATCGTTCTCGTCTGAGCATGAACTATGGATGCTCACAGCGGCACCGACGATTATCAATAGGAGAAAGATACGAACTAAATTCTTCATAGTCAATTATTGAATGTGAATCAAATTTTCTTTTCTATCTGATAGTTGTTCCGTTCCGGTGCGTTGCGCGAGATTAGTTCGCCAAGGAATCCGGCAAGAAACAGTTGTGTACCTATAATCATAGCCGTGAGTGACAAATAAAAATAGGGAGAGTCGGTCACCAGTCGGTAGGGCAGACCGTTGGACATGGCGTATAGTTTGCTGACGCCTACGATGACGACAGAAATCATTCCTACGAGAAACATCAAAGAACCCAGCAATCCGAAGAAATGCATCGGCTTGATTCCGAATTTGGAAAGGAACCAAAGGGAGAGCAAGTCCAGATAGCCGTTGACAAAGCGGTTGAGCCCGAATTTGGTAGTGCCGTACTTGCGTGCCTGGTGATGTACCACCTTTTCACCGATTTTCTTGAATCCGGCGTTTTTTGCCAAATAGGGGATATAGCGGTGCATCTCACCGTACACCTCGATGTGTTTTACTACATCTTTGCGATATGCTTTCAGTCCGCAGTTAAAATCGTGCAGGTTTTTGATGCCCGAAACTTTGCGTGCAGTGGCATTGAACAACTTCGTAGGCAATGTTTTGGATAACGGGTCATATCTTTTTTGCTTCCAGCCGGATACGAGGTCGTAACCGTCTTGGGTTATCATCCGGTAGAGTTCGGGAATTTCGTCCGGGCTGTCCTGCAGGTCTGCGTCCATCGTGATAACCACGTCACCCTGGGCTTCGGCGAATCCACAGTAGAGTGCAGGTGATTTGCCGTAGTTGCGTCGGAACTTGATTCCTTTTACGTGTTCTGATTGTGTCTTGAGTTTTTCTATCACTTCCCATGAGTGGTCGGTGCTTCCGTCGTTAACGAAAATCACTTCGAATGAGAATTCGTTGGCTTGCATTACCTGTTCTATCCAAGCGTAGAGTTCGGGTAGTGACTCTTCTTCATTGAATAATGGGACTACAACTGATATATCCATCTTTTTATTACTAAATTACGAATTACAAATTACGATTGAGCAGGCTCGTCGCTTCCGGTTTTAGCTCTTTTCATTACCATTAATGCGGTAGGGATGGCAAGGAGGCTTCCCCAGAATACATCCCATGATAATAGTTGCATGGTGATATTTATGGAATTGAGTGAACGGGCACTGTCTATCGTCTCTTTTATAATCTCTTTGTTTTCAATCAGGGCGGGGGTGTTTGCCATCAGTTCGTCCCATAGTTGTGTATAAGAATTGATGATAAAGCCGTGGTCGATAAACTGGAAATAGATGTAATGGGCTACAGCTACCAGCAAGGAGGCAAACATATACAGAAATATAGTAAAAAGGACAGCATGCGAAAACTGGATACTTCCCCCACAAATTTTATCCCGGTACATTCTCACATAATAATATCCGATAAATGGTACGGATAATGTCAGGATTAGAAATAAAAGCGAAAGGAAAGGTATGTGGAATCCCAGCGGAAATAATATGAACTTCAATATCCAATAGATTCCCATGTACGTGCCAAAATGCATGGCATATTTTTGTAAATAGCTTCTGTTCTCTGTCATCTTCATTTATAAATTGCGCACAAAGGTACAAATAATATCGGTTGGTAGGGAAAATCTGGTTGTTAAAGTTGATAAAGCAATAAAAGTTGCTGGCCGGGATTTTTTTTGTATTTTTAATTGCTTGAAATGTAGTCTGTTAGTTTTTTTATGTGAAAAAAGTTATCCATATCTATTGCAGGATTCATAAAAATGCCTACCTTTGCAACCGCAAAACGGGTAAGTCCTATACGGCCAGCTCCCTTCGAATCCTCCAGGGCTTGATCGCAGCAAAGGTAGTTGGTTGTAGCGGCGCGATATAGTTAGCTTACCCACCCGCCTCTTTAGCTCAGTTGGCCAGAGCACGTGATTTGTAATCTCGGGGTCGTTGGTTCGAATCCGACAAGAGGCTCAAAAAATGGACATACAGACAGTTCACGAAGGAAAAAAGCATTCAGGCAAATACCTGAATGCTTTTCTTTTGTATACATATGGGAAATGCCGATTTACTTAATTCTCTTATATCCATACACAGCCAAATCGCCAAGCTCTTCTTCGATACGAAGCAGTTGATTGTATTTAGCCATACGGTCTGAACGGCTCAAAGAGCCGGTTTTGATTTGTCCGCTGTTGGTAGCTACTGCGATGTCGGCAATAGTAGCGTCTTCCGTTTCACCCGAACGGTGAGAAGTAACCGTAGTGTAACCGTGACGGTGAGCCATCTCAATAGCGTTCAATGTTTCGGTCAACGAACCGATTTGGTTTACTTTGATCAGGATAGAGTTGGCGCAACCCTTTTCGATACCCATTGCAAGGAAATCGACGTTTGTCACGAACAGATCGTCACCTACCAATTGGCAGCGGTCACCAATACGTTCAGTGAGTTTCTTCCAGCCGTCCCAGTCGTTTTCACTCATGCCGTCTTCGATAGAGTCGATAGGATATTTGTTGATTAACTCTTCCAAATAGTCGATTTGTTCCTCGGCGGTACGTTTCTTGCCTTTTTCGCCTTCAAACTTAGTGTAGTCGTAAATACCGTCATGGTAGAATTCGGAGGAGGCGCAGTCCATACCAATCATTACGTCTTTGCCCGGTTCATATCCTGCTGCTTTGATAGCGGCGAGAATAGAATTCAGAGCGTCTTCCGTACCTTTCAGGTTGGGAGCGAAACCACCTTCGTCACCTACGGCGGTGCTAAGACCACGGTCTTTCAAGACTTTCTTCAATGCATGGAACACTTCAGCGCCCATACGCAAACCTTCTTTGAAAGAAGGAGCACCTACCGGGCGAATCATAAATTCCTGAAATGCGATAGGAGCATCGCTATGTGAACCGCCATTGATGATGTTCATCATCGGCACAGGCATTACATATGTATTTGTTCCACCGATATAGCGGTATAAAGGAAGGTCTAAATAGTTGGCAGCAGCTTTGGCTACGGCAAGAGATACACCGAGAATAGCGTTGGCACCCAAGTTTGATTTGGTCTTGGTGCCATCCAATGCCAACATTGCGTAGTCGATTCCTCTCTGGTTGAGTGAAGACATTCCGGTCAATTTCGGAGCAATGACTTTATTTACATTGTCAACCGCTTTTTGTACACCTTTTCCACCATAGCGTTGCTTGTCACCATCGCGAAGCTCCAATGCTTCGTGTTCACCTGTGGAAGCACCCGACGGCACTGACGCACGTCCCATAATGCCTGATTCCAATACTACGTCAACTTCTACTGTGGGATTACCTCTTGAGTCGAGAATTTCTCGAGCTACAATTTTTTCAATTTTCATCGTTTCTATTGTTTTTGAATAAGATTTTTGCAAAAGTACGGACTTGATGTGGAGCCATTAGTCCGTCCTTATATTATAACGACGGGACGATGCTTTTTGTTTGAATGTAATGAAGGAAATGTGGAGTGACAGGGAGTTTCCTGTTTGAAATTTGTTCGGCATTATGAGGATTCTTTTGGTGGATGTTTTCCCGAAGGAGGTTCGGTGACAGTGATAGGAGTAGAATACATCGAAGAGGATTGTAATAGACCATGATTGAGGGATAAATTTCAGTAGCCATGGCTGATAATTCATCGAACTTCGCTATATTTGCAATGCATACTTGTTGGTTAAATCAGAATATGGAAAACTTCAATTCATATATGGACAATTTGGATATGACTGTCTGGCATGAGATCTGTTTGCAAAACGGAATGGTAAAGCATTATCGGAAAGGAGAGGTTTTTGTCTGGCAGGGAGATGTCATCAAGTATTTTGGATTTATCAGGAAGGGATATTTCAAATACACGATAACGGACACTGAAGGTTACGAACATATTACAGGGTTTGTATTCAGTAATGGTCTGGTTGGTGATTTTCTAAGTTCCGTAAATAAGGAATCTGTTAAAACCAATATCATTGCAGCGACAGATGCGGAGGTCATACAATGCTCGGTCACCGTATTAAAACACCAACTTGCGAATTCACCGGAACTGCATCGAATCTTGGCAGAAGGCTTGTTTCGACAAGCTTATATGCGGTACTTGGATTTGCATGGATCGTCGCCCAAAGCGCGTTATCTTGCTCTGCTGAAGCGATGTCCGGATATATTGCAAAACATTACTCTCAAAGAAATGGCCTCTTATCTACAAATAACGCCTACACATCTGAGCCGTATCCGGAAAGAACTGACATTCACCAATAATACATTGGAATAAAATTCTCCGCTCCTATCTTCAGCTAATATATTTTTTCCTTTTTCTGAATTTTATGTTATGCTTGTAGTTCTCAACCTATGTTGAGAATCATTTGTCTGCTATGCCTTAATTTTGTGTTCATCAATTTAAATATAGACTCGTATGAAACCTTTAAGAATCACCCGCTTTCTACTACTGATTCCTATGGCGACATTCTGTGTATGGATGCTCAATTCTTGCCAAGTTGTAGAATTAGTAATCAGTGGTACAACTTATTATGAAACGGAAATTACTACGAAAGACAATCAACTGATTGCCGGACAAATAGGCGGCCAACGTTCTTCTAACTTGCCTTCCGGAACCAAGACCATCAGCATCAAGACAGAAGAAGGACGAAAAAAAATCAAGAGTGAGGAAATCAAATACATGACGCTGGCGCGTAAGAATCATCCGGAGAAACGACAGACATTAGTGTATGCGGAATTCAAGATGCCATATACAAAGAAGGGCGAACAGAAATTTCGCACATTCAAGAATTGGCAGATATTGAACAGTGCAGGCGACCATCTTCTCATAACTGCGTACGGACACACTTACAGCCTCGCTAAAGACGGAGCTTTAATTATCACTTACAGTAGAGACGAGGGAATACAATATTGTATTCAGCGTCAGAGCGATGATTGTCCGATACTTATCGGAAGAAGCATCTCCAGCCGGTCGTATATGCGCAAACAGTGGCAGGCATACCTTGCTGATGATCCTGTATTATGTGAGAAGATAGTGAAGAAGGAGATTGACGCATTTGATTTTACCGCTATCACCGAACAATATAATCCTGTAGGTAAATGACTTTCTTTTTGAACCGTAGAAAGAATAGGGAGTTTGTCGTGCCGTTTTGTATTAAACATGAATGTAAGAGGCAATCCCATTTCGGGTGTTTCTTCTTGATTGTTGCAACTCTTTTCTCACCATGCTTATGCCATAATATTTCGGCTCAGGAAAGTAATCTCAAAGACGGGGCAGCACTTTACAGTATAGGGTTTGGTTATGAATGGATGTCGGATGCCTATTCTTCCAATGGATTTGCGCTTGATGTACGTGCCCGTTTCTATATGTCAGGGCAGCTTTTTTGTGAACTTATGGGACATTGGGGGACGCATGAGGGAAGTAAGAGTGTACTGCAAAAAGGAAATCCGTTCGACATTGATGATGAGCGAAACACACTATTGGGAGTTGTTGGTCTTGGTTATGAGATATTTCAGAATGAGAATCAGACATTTGATATATACATCAAAGGGCTTGTCGGCTATGGTGTCAGGTCTTCTCGTTTTGATGATTACCAGATAACCGGCAGTGAAGACGGGCATGTCACGCTTGGATGCGATATAAAGAAAAAGGGGATAGTTGCTGCTATCGGATTAGGAATGGACACGCGTTTCAAACGGTGGACACTTACTCCCTCTGTTGATGTGTTTTATATCGGGAATGAATGGAATGTGGCTGCTATGATATCTTTTGGCTTTTTTCTTTGAGACGCACTTGTGAATCATGGCAAAGTGCGGATTCTCTTGAACGGCTTTTTAATCTTCGATGACAACGCCTAGTAGCGGGAGCAAATCCATTGCCTGCAAAGAGGTGATGATGGCTCCTTTCAGGTCGCTGATATTAAGCGTGATTCCGCTGATTCGGGAAGTGCGCAAGTCTATTCCGCGAAGCGAAGCATGTGAGAAATCGGCCTCTACAAGGTCGCAACCGTCAAAAGCGACAGATGTAAAACGACAGTCGTTCAGAGTCCCGTTGCGGAACTGGCTGTGTGCGAAACGTACCTGATTCATTTTACTCATGGCGAGGTTGATGTAGCCGGCATTGCATTCGTGCAGCAAGACATGATTCATCGTTGTTTCAGATAAATTGGTACCCAATAGTTTGCAGGAAATGAATTCTACTCGGTAGAGGGAGCTTTCGGCAAAAGAAATGTTTGATAAATCGCAGTTTTCAAACCGCACATCGGTCAGTTGGGAAGAAAGAAACTTGCATTCACAGAATGTCTGATGCCGGAAGGTGCAGTTCTTGAGGCTCTTATAAGATTGGTCGATGCCTTCCTCTCTTCCTTTACAGAATAAGAGATGTGAGACTGTTTCTTCCTTGTCGAGCCATTCCTTTAAAGTGCTTGTACTGGTTTCCTGTTCTTCCATCATGGGAGGAACTACGCGGACGGGTTTTGCTGAATTTCTTTTTATCATGCCTTTCCCACATATCCGCCGGCCAGTGCGGCAACCAGTCCTATGCCTATACTTAATAAGGTATATAGGATGAATGTCCCGTAGAATTCTCCTTTCAGCAACCCTATGCCATCATTGGAAAAAGTGGAGAAGGTGGTGAATCCGCCACATACCCCCGTAGCTAGAAACAGGCGGACTTCGAAAGGAAGATGGAAACGTTCTGAAAGGGCATAAAACAGACCGATAAGAAAACTGCCGAGAAGATTGACGGTGAACGTTGCCCACGGGAAATGATAGGGGACAATCCGTTCGTGCATAAACAACTGGACACAATAGCGTAACGCACTGCCGGTTCCGCCGCCGATAAAGATATAGATAATTTCTTTACTCATTTGATTTTAACATTTGCATTATTTGTAAGCAGCTTCAAAATCTTTTTCGAACTTCTGGAAACCACCGAGATAGACGCTGTCTATTCGTTCGGAAACGGTTGACGAGTCGTTTTTGTTTTGCAGGGAAACGATGAGCTTCTTCATTGTGTCTCTGGGAACTTTTTCTATCCAGAATGTGACAAGTGCGTGTGCAAGAATATATGAATATTGCTCGTCAGTTGCTTGGCGCTTCATGAACTTGCCGCGCCCGCTATTCATAAAAGCAAGTAGATCGATTTCTCCCAACATATACATTGTGCGGATTCTTCCTTGCTCATATTCAGTAAATGTGTGGCGGAGTCCCTTTTTCGTTACTTTACAATGTTCGAAGTACTCTGACAACCCTTCGTTAAGCCAGCTAGGCGGGAATTTGCCGAGGATTTGCCGGACAAAATGGTGGCTGAGCTCGTGGTAAATAATAGCAAGGCTTCTTTCCTGTCCTTTTTCCCGTCCCAATATGATTGCTTTTTGTAACTTCGGTGAATATATGCCGCTCGCTTTGAATAGCAGGGGCAGGTGTATGTCTACGCTTTCAAGATATTCCATTGCCTTTTTTCTATCCTCAAATACATGCAGTTGAAGGGTAAGTGTATCGGGCAGTCCGAATTGAGTATAGAAATTGACTTCATAACTGATAAATTCCTCGATATTTCGTCGGTCTTTGTCGGGAAGCGGGTCGCCGGCATATTCTATTTTTACAGTCTGCGCATTGAGCAGACCGCAAAAGATGAAAAGCGGAAAGAGAAGAAAAGGTGCACGCATAATGATGTTACTGTTATTTCTGATTCTTATGTTTCATATATTTCTTTTTGTCGCGTTTGCTCATATCTTGCGTGATTAGTTCATCGTCAATGACTGCCTGGTAGATTGTTTTCTCTTTGAGCTTAACGTCTCCTTGGGTTGTACGGAACACGGGTATGAAGTGGGAGTAAGGGTAACCCGAAGATTCTCCGCCTTTGAATTTATTCTCGTCCAAAAAGAAGAAGGAGATGGAGACTCTCAAAGGCCCTGCTTTTCCTATGGCTTGTCCTACTTGTACTTCCTCGCCCGGTTGAATGAAATTCTCGCTCATCACCAGATAAGCCGCGAAAGTTTGGTCGGGATGGTAGATTAGCAGTTGGCGTGGATTGGCTGTTGTGCAGGCTACACCACTGCGGGTCGCATAAATGGTATCACCTTCTTTTATACGGAAATTGAGTGTTTTTACAGGTTCGCGCGGGTCGGTCTGCCAGCCGGTCTTTTGTCCGTCCTTCACGGGTAAGGCGTAAGGGGTGCCGATTTGGAAGTCTTTGGGAAATTTGCCGCGATAGTATCTGTAACTTGATGCGCTTTTAAACGAATTCTCGAACGACGCGTTCTTTTCTATTTTAAATATTGTATTTTTTCCGGGAGTCAGATTGTAGGAGCGGTCGTTCATGCGGTACAGATAATAGTCGCAATAATCTTCGTTGTAGTAATTAAGCTCCCTGTCTCCCTGTGTGTTCGTTTCCCATTTTGATTCAATGATTCCGAACGGGCGTTCCATTAATTTCCGTAAGGACTGGGCGGAGATGTGGCAGGCGGATAGTGAGAATGCGAATAAGATAATAAATTTAAGGTGTTGTGCCATAATTTACATAAATAGATTGTATAACCTTTAGAGAAATAAATAATTTGCTTGCAAATATAGAAAGAAACTGCGATATATGAAGGTTATCATGCTATTTTATTCGGCAAAGCCACTATATTTTTTCTTCTTTATGTGTTTTGTAATCTACTTATAATTAATGTTTTATGTGGTATGGGATACCCTTTTTCTCTATATTCTGATTATAAAGAAAAACAGCCGTCATGTTTCTTGTCTATCTTTGCCATACGATTACTAACTAACGTATTTATATCATGAAGAACATGAAAACAGGAACTGCAATGTGGCTTTGCCTGCTACTTGCTTTTTTAGTCGGCACGTCAGCGAAAGCCGAAAGTATTACATCTCCCGATGGGCAATTAAAACTTGATTTCTCCGTCAATGCGCAAGGAGAACCCGTGTATGAACTTTCTTATAAAGGAAAGGAAGTGATTAAACCTTCCGGGCTGGGATTGGAACTGAAGAATGATCCGGGGTTAATGAATGGATTTACTTTGGCCGATACCCGGACTTCTACTTTTGATGAAACTTGGGAACCGGTGTGGGGAGAAGTGAAATCAATCCGCAATTATTATAATGAAATGGCTGTTACCTTGAATCAAAAGGCACAGGAGCGCAGTATTATTATCCGTTTCCGCCTTTATAATGATGGTTTGGGATTTCGCTATGAGTTTCCGCTACAAAAGAATCTGAATTATTTTGTTAAGTAACTAATCAAAATTAAGCAGCATAATGGCTAAAGTTAATATTCAGTCGTGTTCCTATCGCCGCCAAAGCCCTGTTGGTGGCATAAAACAGCGATTCGGTAGTGACATAATCCTGTGGTCGGAGCCATTTCCCTTTCATAATACGCCAAAGGGTCTCCACAATGTTCAAATGAGGAGAGTATGGAGGAATGTAGAAGAGAAAAAGTCCCCGTTTTTCCCATATTGGACGCATTCGCTTTATTTTCTCATTACGATGTACACTTGCATTGTCAAGGACAACAAATGTCTTTCTGTAGAGCTTGAAAGAGAATCTGTCGAGGAAATCAACAACTTTCTCTGCATCGACAGAATCGCAGGTGCAGAATCCTTCAAAGCGGTTATTTCTGTCAATCATGCCAAAGATGTTGAGTCGTTTGGCTTTTTCGACAGGAATGTAAACGTCTTCTCCGGCAAACTGCCACCCATAAGGGACATAGCCTTCCGTGCAGATATGAGATTCGTCACCATAGAAGAGGTCGATGGAGCCTTTTTCAAAAAGTGTTTCAAGTTCTTGCAGCTTCTCGGTCTTATACGCATAGAGCTGCGGCGAGGGCTTACCCTTAGGACGTTTTCTTATACGTCTATATCTTGCGCCAATGCGGATAAAAAACGTTTGAACGTCGATTCGCTCGCTTCCTTGCCCGAAGCATTCTGCCAGGCTTCTTTGGCCGCACGCACACTCTGCCGGTCCGATTCGATGGCTTTGCGCACGGATTCCTCGTCCGAACAGTCCATGATGGCTTTGCGACCTTGTCCCGGACGTGTGTATAATCCTTGGATTCCTTGGCTTTCGAAACGTTTGACCCAACTGCCAACGGTTTGGGCGGTCATTTCCGTTTGTGCTCCCACTTGGGGCGCACTCAAGCCCTCTGCTTTGAGCAGTATGGCGCGGCAACGCATACGAAAACAATGGCTTTCGCCTGTACGGAAACCGGTGGTAAGTTCCCGACGTTCGGAATCGCTCAGCGTCAATTTCTTGATTTTCATTTATCATGCGGTTTTGTTCGAGGCAAAGATAATGTAATTTCAACATAGGTGAAATAATTATGAATAACTACTTATTAAGGAAGAACATTCGCAGTTTGCCATGGCAGGGGATCATACGGCCTTTTGGATTCCCGGTGACTATGATACGCAGGAATATGACTATACCGAGTCCAAACTTTCGGAAATCCGTGGGTTATTGCAGGGAGCAATTACCGGAAACGCTTCTCAAACTTCTTTTTCGCCGACAGGCGTACAGACTTCTCTGCAAATGAAAACAGCCGACGGCCTGTACATCAACTTGCACGAAGCAGCTTTGGTAGACTATTCTTGTATGCATTTGAATCTCGACGATAAGAATTTGATTTTTGAATCATGGCTGACACCTGACGCCAAAGGGGATAAAGGATATATGCAAGCTCCTTGTCGGTCACCTTGGCGCACAGTGATTGTCAGCGATGATGCCCGCGATATTCTGGCTTCCAAATTGACGTTGAACCTGAACGAGCCTTGTGCTTACGAAGATGTTTCCTGGATTAAGCCGGTGAAGTATATCGGTGTATGGTGGGAAATGATTAGCGGTAAAAGCTCATGGGCATATACGGACGATGTTTATTCTGTGAAACTTGGTGAGACGGATTATTCAAAGACAAAGCCGAACGGACGGCATGCTGCGAATAATGACAATGTGAAACGTTATATTGACTTTGCGTCTCTGCATGGATTTGACCAGGTACTGGTGGAAGGTTGGAATGAGGGTTGGGAGGACTGGTTCGGCCATTCCAAAGATTATGTTTTTGATTTTGTTACTCCTTATCCCGACTTCGATTTGAAAATGCTCAATGCTTATGCGAAGGCAAAAGGAGTGAAGCTGATGATGCATCACGAAACTTCTGCTTCCGCGCGCAACTATGAACGTCATTTGGATACTGCTTATCAATTTATGGTAGATAACGGATACGATGCTGTCAAGAGTGGTTATGTAGGTAATATCATTCCTCGTGGAGAACATCACTACGGACAATGGATGAACGATCATTATCTGTATGCAGTGAAGAAAGCGGCGGATTACAAGATTTGTGTAAATGCGCATGAAGCGGTTCGCCCGACGGGATTATGCCGTACTTATCCCAATCTGATTGGCAATGAATCGGCACGCGGTACGGAATATGAGGCCTTCGCAGGCAATAAGCCGTTCCATACAACACTGCTTCCTTTCACCCGTCTGATTGGCGGCCCGATGGATTATACTCCGGGCATCTTCGATACAAAACTTTCTTTCCTGCAAGGCGACCATAGTTTTGTGCGTACCACGCTGGCAAAACAACTAGCTCTTTATGTCACGATGTATAGCCCGTTGCAGATGGCAGCTGATTTTCCGGAGAATTATGAGCGCCACTTGGATGCTTTCCAATTTATTAAAGATGTAGCGCTCGATTGGGACGACAGTAAATACCTGGAAGCAGAACCGGGGGATTATATCACTGTAGCCCGTAAGGCTAAAGGCACTGATAACTGGTTTGTGGGCGGTATCACCGACGAAAATCCCCGCACTTCTACGTTCGCGCTCGATTTCCTTGAACCGGGAAAACAATATGTAGCTACGCTGTATGAGGATGGCAAAGACGCGGATTTTGAAAAGAATCCGACTTCTTATCAAATAAAGAAAGGTATCGTAACCGCTAAAACCCGTATTTCGGCGAAACTTGCCCGGAGCGGTGGATTTGCTTTGAGTCTGATCGAAGCAACCCCGGCGGACAGGAAGATAATTAAGAAATGGAAATAAGATTCAGGTAGAGGGATTGTGTTCGGATTTCCCGCTTTTAATAAATATTAGTTATTGCCCCGCGAAGAAATATTAAACTTTGCGGGGCTCTTTTTTTATCAGACGGATTCTTTTTTGTACTTTTGCGCATCTTTTTTAAAACATCATCAATAAAGAGAACGACATGGGAGGTTTTTTCGGAACAGTCTCGAAAACTAGTTGCGTGACTGATTTATTCTACGGTACAGATTATAACTCACATCTGGGTACAAAGCGGGGAGGACTCGCGACATATAGTAAGGAAAAAGGGTTTATCCGTTCCATTCATAATTTGGAAAGTACCTATTTCCGAACCAAGTTCGAAGGAGAACTGGACAAGTTTAAAGGAAACGCCGGTATCGGCATCATCAGTGACACAGACGCACAACCTATCATTATCAACTCTCACCTCGGCCGCTTCGCCATTGTTACCGTCGCAAAAATAACCAATATCCAACAATTGGAAGACGAACTTCTCAGCCAGAATATGCACTTCGCCGAACTTAGTTCGAGCAGTACCAATCAAACGGAACTTATCGCGCTGCTTATCATACAAGGCAGAAACTTTGTCGAAGGGGTCGAAAATGTGTTCAAGCATATCAAAGGTTCTTGTTCCATGCTTATCCTGACGGAAGATGGAAGTATCATCGCTGCCCGCGACCAGTGGGGACGTACTCCGGTGGTAATCGGCAAGAAAGACGGTGCTTATGCTGCGACAAGCGAATCGTCCAGTTTCCCGAATCTGGATTATGAGATTGAGAAATATCTGGGGCCGGGTGAAATTGTCCGTATATATGATGACCACATTGAGCAGCTTCGCAAACCGAATGAGGATATGCAGATTTGTTCGTTCCTGTGGGTGTACTACGGTTTCCCGACTTCCTGCTACGAAGGCAAGAATGTGGAAGAAGTCCGTTTTACAAGCGGATTGAAGATGGGGCAGATGGACAAATCCGAGGTCGATTGTGTCTGTGGTATCCCGGATTCGGGAGTAGGTATGGCTTTAGGATATGCCGAAGGAAAAGGGGTGCCCTATCATCGCGCTATCTCGAAATACACGCCGACATGGCCCCGTAGTTTTACACCCAGCAATCAGGAGTTGCGTTCGCTGGTTGCTAAGATGAAGTTGATTCCGAACCGTGCGATGCTTCAGGGAAAACGTCTGTTGTTCTGTGACGATTCAATAGTCCGCGGTACGCAGCTACGTGACAATGTGAAGATTCTATATGATTATGGAGCAAAAGAGGTACATATGCGTATCGCCTGTCCGCCGTTGATTTATGCTTGTCCGTTTGTGGGATTCTCTGCTTCCAAGAATGCGTTGGAATTGATAACCCGCCGTATTATCAAGGAACTGGAGGGTGATGAAAATAAGAATTTGGAAAAATATGCCACTACCGGTTCGCCCGAATATGAAAAGATGGTCAGCATCATTGCCGAGCGTTTCGGACTGTCTTCCTTGAAGTTCAATACGCTCGAAACACTGATTGAAGCTATCGGATTGCCCAAATGTAAAGTGTGCACACACTGTTTTGACGGAAGCAGCCACTTTTAAAAAAAAGATTATACAATAAAAAAGAGCCGTGAATTGCTTTGTAATTCACGGCTCTTTTTTTACCTTTACGGCATTGTAAACTATCAAATAGTAAGTAGTAAATCGTTAAATCGTAAATAAAATGACTTTAGTAGACAGATTTTTAAAGTACGTGAGCTTCGATACACAATCTGATGAATCGACAGGGCTTACTCCCAGTACTCCGAAACAGATGGTATTCGCCGAATATCTGAAAGCGGAACTGGAATATTTGGGATTGGAGGATATTACTTTGGACGGACATGGCTATCTTTTTGCTACGCTTCCTGCCAATATAGATAAAGAAGTGCCGACTATCGGATTCATAGCCCATATGGATACAAGTCCTGATATGAGCGGCAAGGATGTGACTCCGCGCATCGTTGAAAAGTATGATGGTTCGGACATTGTGCTTTGTGCGGAAGAGGATATAGTCCTTTCTCCTGCGCAATTCCCGGAATTGCTGCAGCATAAGGGGGAAGACTTGATTGTAACCAATGGGAAGACTCTGCTCGGTGCTGATGACAAGGCTGGTATTGCAGAAATCGTATCGGCAGTGGTTTATCTGAAAGAGCATCCCGAAATCAAACATGGAAAGATTCGTGTCGGTTTCAATCCTGATGAGGAAATCGGCGAAGGCGCTCATAAATTCGATGTTGAGAAGTTCGGTTGTGAGTGGGGATATACAATGGATGGCGGTGAAGTGGGAGAACTGGAGTTTGAGAACTTCAATGCTGCTGCCGCCAAGGTTATCTTTAAAGGGCGCAATGTGCATCCGGGTTATGCCAAGAATAAGATGATTAACTCTATCTATCTTGCCAATCAATTTATCAACTTGCTTCCTGCACAGGAAAGGCCGGAACATACTACGGGATATGAGGGTTTCTATCATCTGATAGGAATTCAGGGTGAAGTGGAGCAAAGTACTGTTTCTTATATCATCCGTGACCATGACCGTGCTAAATTTGAAGACCGCAAGAAGGAGATGGAACGTCTGGTGGCTCAAATGAACGAAGAATATGGCGAAGGTACGGTGACTCTTGAGTTACGCGACCAATATTATAATATGCGTGAGAAGATAGAACCGGTAATGCATATCATCGACACTGCTTTTGCCGCAATGGAAGCCGTTGGCGTGAAGCCGAACGTGAAACCGATTCGTGGTGGTACGGATGGCGCGCAACTTTCTTTCAAAGGGTTGCCTTGTCCGAATATCTTTGCCGGCGGTTTGAATTTCCACGGACGCTACGAGTTTGTTCCTGTTCAGAACATGGAAAAGGCTATGAAAGTCATCGTGAAGATTGCCGAACTAGTCGCTTCCAAATAAAAAGTCTTGCTTGGACTGCTTCCTGATAGCACATAATACTTGATTCTTAATACTTGAAACTTAATACTTTAAAATAATGAAAACCACTCCGTTTACTGAGAAACATATAGCACTCGGTGCTAAGATGCATGAATTTGCAGGTTATAACATGCCTATTGAATACTCCGGTATCATTGACGAACATCTCACTGTTTGTCAGAATGTCGGTGTGTTCGACGTGTCCCATATGGGAGAATTTTGGGTGAAAGGGCCGAATGCGTTGGCTTTTCTTCAAAAAGTAACTTCCAATAATGTGGCGGCACTGACTCCGGGAAAGATACAATATACTTGTTTTCCTAATGAAGAAGGCGGTATCGTAGATGACTTGCTGGTATATCATTTTGAACCGGGAAAATATATGTTAGTGGTCAATGCTGCCAACATGGAGAAAGACTGGAACTGGTGTGTTTCTCATAATACGGAAGGTGCGGAGTTGGAAAACTCTTCGGATAATATCGGGCAGCTTGCCGTACAGGGGCCGAAAGCGATTCTTGCTTTGCAGAAATTGACGGATATTGATTTGTCCGCTATTCCGTATTATACGTTCAAGGTAGGGAAGTTTGCGGGTGAAGAGAATGTAATTATCTCCAATACGGGTTATACCGGTGCGGGAGGTTTTGAGATTTACTTCTATCCGGATGCTGCCGATGCTATTTGGAGGGCTGTTTTCGAAGCGGGTGAGGAGTTTGGCATCAAGCCTATTGGTTTGGGAGCCCGTGACACGCTCCGGTTGGAAATGGGATTCTGCCTGTATGGTAATGACCTGGATGATACGACTTCTCCGATAGAAGCCGGATTGGGATGGATTACTAAGTTTGTAGAGGGTAAGGATTTCATTAACCGTCCTATGCTTGAAAAGCAGAAAGCGGAGGGGACTACCCGTAAGTTGGTTGGTTTTGAAATGATTGACCGCGGGATTCCCCGTCATGGCTACGAACTTGTTAGTCCGGAGGGGGAGAAGATTGGAGTAGTTACTTCTGGCACTATGTCGCCTACCCGTAAAATAGGTATCGGTATGGGGTATGTGAAGCCTGAATATAGTAAGGCGGGTACGGAAATCCGTATCGATATGCGCGGACGTAAATTAAAAGCGGTAGTAGTAAAACCACCTTTCAGAAAATAAGAGTTTAAATCAGTCTTGTCTGATTAAGCCCCGGGTAAATTGACTTTATCCGGGGCTGATTGGTTTTATGCGGGTTATTTAAAACATATTCGTTAATATGTTGTTTATACCATAGATTTATTATAATTTTGTCAGCAAATATGATGAAATAATGTCTCAATTACCTACCCTGATAGCTGACCTTGCACTGATATTGATATGTGCGGGTATTATGACTTTGTTGTTTAAGAAGTTGAAGCAACCTCTAGTCTTGGGATATGTGGTTGCCGGTTTCCTGGCGAGCCCGCATATGCCTTATACACCTTCCGTGATGGATGCTGCGAATATCAAGACATGGGCGGATATAGGTGTTATCTTCCTGCTGTTTGCTCTTGGACTGGAATTTAGTTTTAAGAAGATTGTGAAAGTGGGCGGTTCTGCTATTATTGCCGCTTGTACTATTATCTTCTGTATGATTTTGTTGGGAATAGGCGTTGGCATGGGCTTTGGCTGGCATCGGATGGACAGTCTGTTTCTGGGTGGTATGATTGCGATGTCTTCCACTACCATTATTTATAAGGCATTCGATGATCTCGGATTAAGAAAAAAGCAATTCACCGGATTGGTGTTGAGTATCTTGATTTTGGAAGATATTCTTGCTATTGTGCTGATGGTAATGCTTTCTACTATGGCGGTAAGCCATAATTTTGAAGGTACGGAGATGTTGGAGAGTATCGGCAAACTGGCATTCTTCCTTATTTTGTGGTTTGTAGTCGGTATTTATCTGATTCCGGAATTCTTGAAACGTTGCCGTAAGCTGATGGGGGAGGAAACGTTGCTTATCGTATCTCTGGCGCTTTGCTTCGGTATGGTGGTAATGGCTGCCAATACGGGATTTTCTGCTGCATTCGGTGCATTTATCATGGGCTCTATTCTGGCGGAAACGATTGAAGCGGAATCTATAGACCGGTTGGTGAAACCTGTAAAGGACCTTTTCGGAGCAATCTTTTTCGTTTCAGTGGGCATGATGGTGGATCCTGCAATGATTTTGGAATATGCTGTGCCTATTATTGTCATTACTATGGCTGTCATTTTGGGGCAGTCCATATTCGGAACTTTTGGGGTGATGCTCTCTGGTAAACCGTTAAAGACGGCTATGCAATGCGGATTTAGTTTGACTCAGATTGGTGAATTCGCCTTTATTATAGCATCTCTGGGAGTCTCTTTGCATGTGACGAGTGACTTTTTGTATCCGATAGTGGTGGCAGTCTCTGTCATAACCACTTTTCTTACTCCTTATATGATTCGCCTTGCCGAACCTGCTTCTTCTTTTGTGGACGCCCATCTTCCCGCTTCGTGGCAGAAACTCCTGATGCGCTACTCTTCCGGATCGCAGACTGTGCTCAACCATGAGAATTTGTGGAAGAAGCTGATATTGGCGATGGTACGTATTACGGTGGTTTACTCTATTGTCAGTATATCGATTATCGCGCTTTCTTTCCGCTTTGTCGTGCCTTTCTTTAAGGAGAATTTGCCGCATTTTTGGGCATCATTGCTGGGGGTGGTATTTATCATTCTTTGTATCGCTCCTTTCTTGCGGGCTATTATGGTGAAGAAAAACCATTCGGTGGAATTTATGACATTGTGGCATGATAGCCGGACTAACCGGGCTCCTTTGGTATCGACAATCGTTATACGTATTATGATAGCGGCGCTTTTTGTTATCTTTGTCATTTCCGGTTTGTTCAAAGCGTCTATCGGATTGGTTATCGGAGTTGCTGTCCTTGTTGTGTTGTTGATGGTATGGTCGCGCCGTTTGAAAAAGCAATCCATATTGATTGAACGCCGTTTTTTTCAGAATCTTCGTTCCAGAGATATGCGTGCGGAATACTTGGGGGAGAAGAAACCGGAATATGCCGGACGTTTGTTGTCGCATGACCTGCATCTGGCGGATATGGAAATTCCGGGAGAATCCAACTGGGCGGGAAAGACATTGATGGAATTAAATTTGGGGAAGAAGTTTGGCGTCCATGTCGCTTCCATTCTCCGAGGTAAAAGGCGGATTAATATACCGGGTGGTTCTGTCCGCCTGTTCCCGATGGACAAGATACAGATGATAGGAACGGACGAGCAACTGAGTGTATTCAATGAAGCTATGCAGAATGGAGCCAAGATAGATTGGGAGATATATGAAAAGAGTGAAATGACTTTGAAGCAGTTTATCATTGATAGTGATTCTGTTTTCTTGGGCAAAACACTCCGTGAATCGGGAATCCGGGATAAATACCATTGTATGATAGCCGGTGTGGAAAGCGAAGACGGGTCATTGATGGTTCCCGACGTAAATATACCGCTCAAAGAAGGTGATGTGGTATGGGCGGTAGGAGAAAAAGAGGATGTATACCAATTAGTCAATCAAAAAAAAGAAAAAGTACAAGCCGGATAAAAATGGATTCCTTATTTTTGCAGCGATAAAAACTTAAAATTATAATAATATCATGAAGAGCGATCCGAAAGAATGTCTGTATTGCCAGAATAATGAAACGCTGCATAATCTGATGATTGAGATTGCGCAGCTGAGCGTATCACGTGTATTCCTGTTTAAGGAACAAACATATCGTGGACGTTGCCTTGTGGCATACAAAGATCATGTGAATGATTTGAATGAATTGAGTGATGAAGACCGTAATGCTTTTATGTTTGACGTAGCACGCGTTACCCGTGCCATGCAGAAGGCTTTCCAGCCGGAAAAGATAAATTATGGCGCTTACTCAGATAAACTGTCTCATTTGCACTTCCATTTAGCGCCTAAATATGTGGATGGTCCTGATTATGGAGGTGTATTCCAAATGAACCCAGGGAAGGTTTATCTGACTGATGTGGAATATCAGGAGTTGATTGATGCTGTAAAAGCAAATCTATAAACAGCAATTTACCGGCGTAGCGCCGGAGCAAGGTTTCCCTGCGGGATGTTGTCATTTTTAGGAGCTCACCACGGATTACACAGATTCACACAGATTAAATAAATATGTAATCAGTACCCTAATTCACTATGGGGATTCAACGAAAATGAAAATAATCTGTGTGAATCTGTGTAATCCGTGGTGCCTCTTAAATTCCTATTTATTATTCTTCACTGTCGAAATCGAAATCAAAGTCGAAATCATCCATGAATTCCGGAGTTGTAAATTCTTCCAGTTCCCGGCGGTCTTTTTTGGTCGGTCGTCCGGTTCCACGTGCACGATCTATGAATCCGCTGATTTTACTCATTTCAAGCAGTTCGTATTGATCGGGAGTAGTTACGTTTTCCATCATTTCCGATACAAGTTTGGCACCCACACGCTTTTCTATAGTTTGCAATACCTTGAATGAATAAGTGATGGGTGGTTTCTTCACCTGAATAACATCTCCCGGTTTTATCATACGGGCAGCTTTGGCTAGAGAACCGTTGATGGTAATACGTCCTTTTTTGCAGGCTTCTGCTGCAATTGTACGTGTCTTGAAGATGCGGACAGCCCACATCCATTTATCTATTCTTGCTTCGGCCATTTTAGTTAGTTATTTAGTGATAAATAATTCTTTGGTTAGTATTAGTTGACCTTGTCATTTATTGCTAACCATTTATTGTCATCTTTATTTTTTAGGGGGACTAGTCCATTATTTCTTATTAAACTGGTTCATTGTGATGTTAATGCCAGCGAGGCAGAAACTTTTTATAATTTCTCCTGCTGTCTCTAATCTTTCATCCATTGTTTTCCAGTCTTCGTCAGTAAAATGTCCGAGTACATAATCAATCTGTCCGCCGCGTGGAAAATCGTTTCCGATACCAAAGCGTAAACGGGCATAATTCTGAGTACCCAAAGTGGCGGCGATATTCTTTAGCCCATTGTGTCCGGCATCACTCCCTTTTCCTTTCAGGCGTAAAGTTCCAAAGGGAAGAGCCAGATCATCTACTACGATCAGTACATTTTCCAAAGGAATATTTTCTTTCTGCATCCAATAGCGAACAGCCAATCCGCTCAAGTTCATAAAAGTCGACGGTTTAAGCAGTATCAACTGTCGTCCTTTGACAGAGAAACTGGTGGTGAATCCGTAACGCCCGTCAATGAAAGGCGGCGCATTATTGGTTCTAGCCAATGCCTCTACCGTCATGAATCCGATATTGTGTCGGGTTTCGTGATATTCGGGACCAATGTTTCCCAGTCCGACAATTAAATATTTTATCATCGTTTTTCTGTAAAACAGTTCATTAATATAGAAAGCGAAACGCAGATTAATACAAATTAATGCAGACTGAACATCTGCTTTAATCTGCATTAATCTGCGTTTGAAGTATATCTCTTTACAGGGATAATCTCAATTACTTACCAGCGGCTGCTGCTGCACCTCTTGCTGCACGAGTCAACTTAACAGCACATACAACGGCTTCTTTAGCACTGATCAGTTCAAGACCTTCGTAGCTCAGTTCGCCAACTTTAACAGTCTTACCCAATCCCAAGTGAGAAACGTTAACTATCAGTCTTTCAGGAATTACATTGAACAAAGCTTTCACTTTGATCTTACGCATCTGTAATGCCAATTTACCACCGGCTTTAACACCTTCTGCAAGGCCTTCCAACTGTACAGGAACTTCCATTACGATAGGTTTAGCTTCATCAATCTGATAGAAGTCAACGTGCAGGATAGTATCTTTTACCGGGTGGAACTGAATGTCTTTCAAGATAGCGTTTACTTTTTTGCCATCGATATCCAGGTCTACTACGTAGATGTGCGGAGTATAAACCAGGTTGCGAAGTCCTTCGTTTGTTACAGTGAAGTGAACAACTTCATTACCACCATACAATACGCACGGTACACCACCGTTCTTACGGATTACTTTCAAAGCTCTTGCTTGTTCTGAAGAGCGTTCTGCAATAGTTCTTGCAGTTCCTTTTACTTCAATTGATTTCATTTCTTAAAAAAAATGTGTTACTCTAAATTAAGTTAGTTTGCTTAATTCACCATCACACGATGTGGATTATCACACGATGTTGCAAAAAGCGGTGCAAAAGTACGTCTTTTTTTTGAATAATCAAAGAGTTACTTTCTTAAAAGTCGATGTCAATCTTAATTTCACTTTCTAATTTGTCCTCTTGTACTTCTTCGGCAGCTTTCCGTTCGTTATTTTCATCAGCTTCTGCGGTGATACGGCTGATATGCTCGTTCATGTCGTTGCGTTCTATGAAGTTGACAGCTTCTTCAAGTCCTGCCATAAACTTCTGAAAGTCTTCCCTGTATAAGAAGATTTTGTGCTTCTCGAAACTGACTTGAGAATCATCACCTTCTCCCGTTATCACTTTCTTACTCTCTGTAATAGCCAGGAACATCTCATCTTTACGATTCTTTTTTACGTCGAGGTAGTAGATGCGTTTACCTGCTTTAATAGACTTGGAAAATACAATCTCCTTGTCATTCATGTCTGCGCTCATTTTCTTTTTTAAATCTTCCATATCTTACGATCTGTTTATAATCGGCCTCAAAATTGGATATTTTTTTTAAACTGTCAAAAGAAAAAGCGCAGAGAATGAAATACTGCATTAAAAAATGTGATTTATTTGTGGAAACTCGCTAAAAATATCTACTTTTGCAATTCGATAACAACAGTATTAATTTGAATTATGATCAACAGAGTTCTTATTCGTCTTAAGATTATACAGATAGTATATGCCTATTATCAGAATGGCAGCAAAAATCTAGACTCAGCGGAGAAAGAGTTATTCTTTAGTCTTTCAAAGGCGTATGACCTTTACAACTATTTGCTAATGCTGATGATAGCATTGACAGAGTATGCACAAAAGCGCATTGATGCGGCAAAAGCCAAACTGGCACCCACAGCAGAAGAGTTATATCCCAACACAAAGTTTGTGGACAATAAATTTATTGCCCAGTTGGAAGTTAATAAACAACTGGCAGAATTTATTGCCAATCAGAAGAGGACTTGGGTGAACGACCAGGACTTCGTGAAAGAGCTCTACGAGAAAATTGTGGGAACCGATATTTATAAAGATTATATGGCTTCTGATGACAATTCGTATGAAGCAGACCGTGAATTATGGAGAAAAATCTATAAGACATACATCTTTAATAATGATTCTCTCGATCAGGTATTGGAAGACCAGAGTTTGTATTGGAATGACGATAAGGAAATCGTAGATACATTCGTCCTGAAGACAATCAAACGCTTTGACGAGAAGAAAGGCGCGAATCAGGAATTGCTTCCTGAATTTAAGGATGACGAAGATCAGGAATTTGCGCGTCGTCTGTTCCGCCGCACTATTTTGAATTCTGATTATTACCGTCACTTGGTAAGTGAGAATACGAAAAACTGGGATTTGGACCGTATTGCATTTATGGATGTTATTATTATGCAGACGGCATTGGCGGAAATTTTAAGTTTTCCAAACATTCCGGTCAGTGTTTCGTTAAATGAATATGTAGAAATTGCGAAACTGTATAGTACATCCAAGAGCGGTAGCTTTATTAACGGAACATTGGATGGAATAGTTAATCAATTGAAAAAAGAAGGTAAGTTGACTAAAAACTGATACCTTTGTCCATATAGTAGAAACTAAAACAGATTATTTATGAACGTATTGACTGTATTATTGCAAGCTCCTGCCGGTGCTGCCGCAGACGGAGGTATGATGTGGATCATGCTGATAGCTATGTTTGTTATCATGTATTTCTTTATGATCCGTCCTCAAAATAAGAAGCAGAAAGAAATAGCTAATTTCCGTAAATCTCTTCAGGTAAATCAAAATGTGATTACTGCAGGAGGTATTCATGGAACAATCAAGGAAATTAATGACGACTATATAGTACTTGAGATCGCTTCTAATGTAAGGATTAAAATAGACAAGAATTCTATATTCGCTGATGCTTCAGCGGCTAGCAATCAGTCTAAATAAATAGTCGGTAAAGAAATGCCTATGTTTGATCGTAGGAAAATAAGATATACATATTTAAAACTATCTAAGAGAATTAAGGATTTTCTGCTCAGTGATAAGAGCAGGGAGTTCTTAATTTTTTTAGTCTTCTTCTTGATAGCCGGTGGTTTTTGGTTGCTTCAGACATTGAACAATGATTATGAAGCGGAATTTTCTATTCCGGTACGTATTAAAGACGTTCCTAATAATGTAGTACTGACTTCGGAGCCCCCTTCCGAACTTCGCGTTAGAGTGAAAGATAAAGGTACTGTTCTCCTTAATTATATGCTGGGAAAAAGTTTTTTTCCGGTAAATTTGAGTTTTTCCGATTATAAAGGGAAAAATAATCATGTGAAGATTTACGCATCCGATTTTCAGAAAAAGATATTGAGTCAGTTGAACGTATCTTCCAGAATACTTTCCATTAAGCCTGATACGTTGGATTATATTTATTCCGAAGGGAAATCCAAGCAGGTGCCTGTCCGCTTTCAGGGAAAAGTGACTGCCGGACTTCAATATTATGTTTCTGATACGATTTGTAGTCCGGATTCTGTATTGGTCTATGCCCCGGAAGGAATTTTGGATACGATAACCACTGCTTATACTCAGAAGATAAATCTGGAGAATATATCCGATACCACCCGCCGACAGGTTTCTTTGGCTTCGGAAAGAGGAGTGAAGTTTGTCCCGACTTCGGTTGAGGTTACTTTTCCGGTCGATATTTATACGGAGAAGACGGTGGAAGTGCCCTTGTATGGGATTAATTTCCCGGCGGATAAAGTGTTACGTGCTTTTCCTTCAAAGGTTCAGATTACCTTCCAGGTAGGGTTGAAGCGCTTTCGCAGTATAAAGGCGAGTGATTTTGTGATTAATGTCTCTTATGAGGAATTGCTTAAATTAGGTTCGGATAAATATACGGTCAAACTGAAGTCTTTCCCGAACGGCATCAACCAGATACGTATTGTCCCCGAACAAGTTGATTTTTTGATAGAACAAGTATCTTCAAATGGCGATTAAGATTGGTATAACCGGTGGCATCGGCAGTGGGAAAAGTGTAGTTTCCAGACTGCTGGAAATAATGGGAATCCCTGTTTATATCTCGGATACAGAAGCGAAACGCATCACGAATACCGATGAAGTGATTCGCCGGGGGCTTTGTTCCTTGGTGGGGCATGAAGTGTTTCAAAATGGAGAATTGAATCGCCCTTTGCTGGCATCCTATATGTTTGGGAATCCGGAGCACATAAAAGAAGTGAATGAAATCATTCATCCGCAGGTGAAAGAAGATTTCCACCAATGGGCTATCCGGCAGCAGGAGAACCAACCGCTGGTTGGCATGGAATCTGCCATTCTTATTGAAGCCGGATTTAGAGGTGAAGTCGATTTTCTGGTCATGGTCTATGCGCCGCTGGAAGTAAGAGTGGAGCGTGCTGTAAAACGTGACGGCTCATCAAGAGAATTGGTGATGAAGCGTATCGAAGCTCAAATGAGTGATGAAGTTAAGAGAAATCATGCTGATTTTGTGATAGTGAATGATGATGAAACATCGTTAATTCCACAGGTTTTGGAGCTTATTTCTTTGCTATCTAAAAATAATCATTACCTTTGCTCCGCAAAAAAATAATTAATAAATAAAAGGATATATACTATGTTGAAGACTATCTTGTCTATCTCAGGTAAACCGGGATTATACAAACTTATTTCGCAAGGAAAAAATATGTTGATTGTCGAATCAATCAATGCTGAGAAGAAACGTTTCCCCGCTTATGGTAATGAAAAAATTATCTCACTGGCAGATATAGCAATGTACACGGATGATGCAGAAGTTCCTTTGTACGATGTACTGGAAGCAATCAAGGAAAAAGAACAATCGGCAGCAGCTTCTATTGACCCCAAGAAAGCTACACCCGAACAGTTGCGTGAATATTTGGCGGAAGTATTGCCGAACTTCGATCGTGAGCGCGTGTATGTAGCGGATATTAAGAAGTTGATTTCCTGGTATAATATTCTGATTTCTAATGGTATTACAGAATTCAAACCGGAAGAAGTTAAAGAAGAAAAGGAAGAGGCAGCTGCAGAATAGCCAGTGCCACTTGTTTTGAAAGACTAAGGAACATGATAATCAACTTTTAAATGATTATCATGTTTTTCTTTTATATGGGTGCTTGTGAATTCAAGAAAATCTAGTATATATCGGGTAGTCTTTTCTTTAAATAAATGTCTTCTACTTATACTGTAAACAATGATGCTTTTTTATGTATCTATGCACCGTTCATTAATCCGAACTGTCAACCTGAAGTTCGGAGAGGGGCATATACAGAAATGTAAAAGTCGGTAGGTCTTTATCAGACCTGCCGACTTTTTCATTTTGCATGCTGCTGTTTAATTTCGGAATACCAGTCCGTCTCCACCAGCATCAACGATAATTGCTTTGCTTCGGTCTACTTCCTGAGATAGTAGCTTTTTGGATAGATCATTCAGCAGATAACGTTGAATAGCTCTTTTCACCGGACGAGCTCCAAATTCAGGATCATAACCCACTTGCGATAAGAAGTTCAATGCTCCTTCTGTCAATTGCAGTTCCACTCCATTCTCTGCAAGCATCTTCTGTACTCCCTTAATTTGTAAGAGCACGATTTGCCTGATTTCTTTTTCGTTCAATGGTAAGAACATAATCGTTTCATCAATACGGTTCAGGAATTCCGGACGAATCGTCTTTTTCAACATATTCATCACTTCCTTCTTCGTTTCTTCGATTACTTCTTCCTTATTGGAACCATGCAACTTCTCCATCTGACTTTGTATATATGAACTGCCCATATTGGAAGTCATGATGATAATGGTATTCTTGAAGTTGACCACCCTTCCTTTATTGTCAGTCAGTCGTCCGTCATCCAATACTTGCAACAGAATATTGAAGACATCCGGATGAGCTTTTTCTATTTCGTCAAACAGTACAACAGAGTAAGGTTTTCGTCGGATTGCTTCTGTCAACTGGCCACCTTCATCGTATCCAACGTATCCCGGAGGCGCTCCGACCAAACGGGAGACACTATGTTTTTCCTGATACTCACTCATATCGATACGAGTCATCATCGTTTCGTCATCAAACAGAAACTCTGCCAATGCCTTTGCTAATTCGGTCTTACCTACGCCGGTGGTTCCCAAGAAGATAAATGACCCGATCGGACGTTTCGGATCTTGCAATCCGGCACGACTACGACGCACAGCATCTGCCACCGCTTCAATCGCTTCGTCCTGACCGATAACCCGTTGATGCAGTTCTTCTTCCAAGTGCAACAGTTTATCTTTTTCACTTTGCAGCATCTTGCTGACAGGGATACCAGTCCAGCGGGAAACAACATCAGCAATGTCTTCAGCGTCTACCTCTTCCTTAATCATGGCTTTATCGCCTTGCATATCACGCAGTTTCTTTTGAGTATCTTCTATTTCTTTATCCAAAGCCTGAAGTTTGCCATAACGGATTTCGGCTACTTTGCCATAATCGCCTTCACGTTCGGCTTTTTCTGCCTCGAATTTCAAGTTCTCTATTTCTACTTTATTCTGCTGAATCTTATCCATCAACGTCTTTTCACTCTGCCATTTGGCTTTGAAAGACTTTTCCTGTTCTTTGAGCTCGGCAAGTTCCTTACCGATAATTTCCAATTTCGGTTTATCGTTTTCACGTTTGATAGCCTCGCGCTCAATTTCCAGCTGCTTGATTTTACGGGAAATCTCATCCAGTTCTTCAGGAACAGAATCTACCTCCATACGCAGTTTGGCTGCGGCTTCATCCATCAGGTCGATGGCTTTATCCGGCAGGAAACGGTCGGTGATGTAACGGCTACTCAATTCGACGGCTGCAATGATTGCGTCGTCTTTGATACGTACGTGATGATGGTTCTCGTAACGTTCTTTCAATCCGCGAAGGATGGAAATGGTACTCAAGTTATCCGGTTCGTCCACTTGCACGATTTGGAAACGACGCTCCAATGCTTTATCCTTTTCGAAGTATTTTTGATACTCGTCGAGGGTGGTTGCTCCGATGGAACGCAGTTCTCCACGAGCTAAGGCGGGCTTTAGAATATTGGCGGCATCCATGGCACCTTCACCTTTTCCGGCACCTACCAGCGTATGAATCTCGTCAATGAACAGAATAATATCACCTTCTGATTTCTTCACCTCATTGACAACTGCTTTCAATCGTTCTTCAAATTCACCTTTATACTTTGCGCCGGCAACCAATGCTCCCATATCCAGTGAATAAACCTGTTTGTTCTTCAGGTTTTCGGGCACGTCTCCGCGAAGGATACGATGTGCCAACCCTTCTACAATAGCCGTTTTACCGGTACCCGGTTCACCAATCAGAATTGGGTTGTTCTTTGTACGGCGGCTCAATATCTGTAATACCCGGCGGATTTCTTCATCACGTCCGATTACAGGATCCAGCTTGCCGCTACGGGCAGCTTCGTTCAGGTTGATAGCATACTTTTCCAATGATTGATAAGTATCTTCACTGGATTGTGATGTTACCTTTTCTCCTTTTCTCAATTCGCTGATAGCGTTGCGCAATTCTTTTTCCGTCATACCAGCATCTTTCAAAATCGTGGAGACGGTACTCTTAACAGTCAGCAATGCCAGTATGATAGGCTCCAACGAAACAAACTCGTCGCCCATTTCTTTAGAATACTGTGTTGCTTTTTGCAGCACTTCGTTGGATTCACGACTTAGATACGGTTCTCCGCCGGATACTTTCGGCAGTGAATCGATTTGCTTGTCGGTCACAACAGCTACTTGCTGTCCATTCATGCCAAGTTTTTGGAAGAGGAAATTGGTGACATTCTCGCCTACTTTCATCACTCCCTGCATGATGTGGACAGGTTCAATGGCTTGTTGTCCCCGGCTTTGTACCAGGTTTACGGCCTCCTGTATCGCTTCTTGAGATTTGATGGTAAAATTGTTAAAGTTCATATCTTTTTTCTCCTTTCTTATTTCACGTTTTTAATAACACCTCAAAAGGCGCAAAAGATTTGCCAAGTATAAAAATATGACAAAATAGCATGAGTATTAAGGAGTTAAAGGACAAAATGACCTTTTTACCTGGATATGACTGACGGATTTACCATATACTCCACAGAATAGGATGGACTTCAGAATAAGATGGGTTTTCAATGAAGTTTACTATTCTGTGGAGAAACAATTGTTAGAAGATTCTTATCGGGAAGAAGTCTCTAAGCTCTCTTTCTACTTTTTTTGCATTAAATTTGTGTGCGTTGAAATTCTTTCCCAACCATTCCCGATATTCTTTTGCAGCTTTTGAATGTGGTTGTTTTAATGCCTCCAACATCTCTTGGTAACCATATATTCCTCCGCAATCTTCGGGCGGGCATGCATTTGCTCCGTCTATGAGAAAGACGCCTTGTGTTTCGTTCTTTTTATATGCTTGTTGTGATTCCAGGGTAATCCGATGCATCCAGCTATCTCCGAAATCATATTCATATTTAATATGTGAACCTTTTCGGGTAAGGAGCTCTCCTAAAGAGAGAGAGTAGGAATTGACTGTATTATCGAGATTAAACCAAAAATCGTCATCGGATTCTTCGGTTGTATATATTGTTTTCCCTTTTTGAAACAGATGCAAGTGATAGCCTTCCCATCCCATTGCGGTATTTATGACTTCCGCAAAACTTTCCAGACGGATGTTGGAAGGAACTTCCACTATACGATATATTTCCGGGTCGGAATCAATCAAGGAAATTTTTATATTGAGTTTTTTAGAAGTTTGTTCTTCCATGTAGAAAGATTTGTCGTATTCTTCATCATCAAACTCGTCATCGTATTCATCATCAAACTTGTCATCGTCAAATTTATGATTCTCATAGAAGGCAGTGAGCTCATTCAATAAGCTCATTAGTTCTTCCATACTGTCCACTTCCAATCCCTTCAGTTCTGCACGTGGCATTTCTTTTTTTATCTCTTTGATTCCTTTTCTCGTTAATGTATTGGGTATTTTGAATCGTTTATAGATTTTTTCCAATATAGGCAACGTTTCTATGCCACGAATATTCATCAACGTATCTGTGATATAATCAATGATCGCGAGATTATTATCTTCCCCACGCTCAAACCGATCATAATAAGAATTCAATAATTGGCAGAACCAGTTAATAATTTCCAATCTTCGTTCAGGGTTGCTTATGGCAATTTGTGCGACAGCACTGCAAATATCTTCTTTTCCGAAAGGAGCGATTCCGTTTTCATTCATGAAACCAAGTAGCAAAGGCAATTGGTTCTGCCCAAGTTGGTAAATGATGGCAATGGTAGCTTCATCCTGCATGAGGTGACAATAGGAAGAGAGAAAAGTCGGACTTTGCCGCATTATTTCCAAGATGATATTTAAAGAAGATTCCATTCGGTAATGTTCCATCGCCCAGTAGATATACCATAACTTAAACTTTCTTTCCTCTTCTTCTATTTCGTTTTCGAGAGGTCCTTGATACTGGATAAATAGTTGCAGGATAAAGTTGCGCAAATCTTTTTCTAATTCGGCGGCGGGTACTGTCGTGCAATCTTTTTTAAACTCGTCCAATGGGTAGTCTTTGCGTGTCTTCATATCCCAAAGCCTTTGCAGGTAAGTTGCAATAGGGGTTGCTTCCGAGCTATAGTCTGGTTGCTGATAGTCATAGAAAGCTTCTTCCATTTGTTGGTAGAGTTTCTCTAATCCGTTATTGCTTAATATATTTATCAATTCCTGTTGTTCTTCAGGTGTAAACAAGTTTAATACTTCAGTGATAATCGCATCGAGGCCAATCGAAGTTTGGTTCTTTTTTTTGTTCATTATAGTGTTATTTAGTAAAATTACCAATTTTCTCCAAAGGTACGCTTCTTTATTGAGTAATAGCCTGATAATTTCTCTTTTTTTTAAATATTCTTTCCGGAGAAGATAAGAAAGTTTATCTTTGCCCTATAGTAGAGAGTAAATCTGTTTTCTAATTGATGACTAATGATATGAATGATAAGCCACAAATAAAATTATCGGAGACAGTGGTGCTGATTGATGCCGCTTTCCTGAATTTTGTAATTACGGATATGAAGAAATACTTCGAAGCGACTTTGCAACGTACTTTGCAAGAGATAGATCTTTCGATGTTGACTACCTATCTGACTTTGGATGCCGGGATTGCGGAAGGAAAAAATGAAGTGCAGTTTCTTTTTGTTTATGATAAAGAGTCAGCTAATCTTGTGCATTGCCAGCCTTCTGACTTGGAGAAGGAGTTGAATGGAGTTGCTTTTCAAAGCCCTTATGGAGAGTATTCGTTTGCCAGTGTTCCGTCGGAAGGGATGGTGTCGAGAGAGGACTTGTTTTTAGACTTATTATCCATTGTAGCCGATTCGGCCGATGTAAAAAAAATGATTCTGGTATCTTTCAATGAAGAATATGGAAAGAAAGTGACTGATGCTTTGAATAAAGTGCAGGGCAAGGAAATTGTCCAATTCCGCATGAACGAACCGGAGACTCCGGTAGCTTATCAATGGGATATGTTGGCTTTTCCTGTCATGCAGGCATTGGGAATCAGAGCTGATGAATTATAACCATAACTACCCGTTTCAGTCATTAATCACTAATCGCTAATCACTAAATAAGTTAATCACCATTTTTCCATGTCCGATTTTCGTTTAAAAGTATTTCAGAGCGTGGCGAAGAACTTAAGTTTCACGAAAGCTTCGCAAGAGTTGTTTGTCAGCCAGCCTGCCATCACTAAGCACATTCAGGAACTGGAAGCTTATTATCAGACCCGTTTGTTCGATCGTCAAGGCAGCAAGATTTCGTTGACTAAGTCCGGAGAATTATTGTTGAAACATAGCGAAAAGATTTTGGACGATTATAAACAGTTGGAATATGAGATGCATCTGTTGCATAATGAGTATATCGGCGAACTGAAGCTGGGAGCCAGTACTACGATTGCGCAATATGTACTTCCTCCTTTGTTGGCGGAGTTTATAGCCAAGTTTCCACAGGTCAATCTTTCTTTGATTAATGGAAATTCGCGGGGAGTGGAAGCTGCTCTGCAAGAACATCGGATTGACTTGGGATTGGTTGAAGGAATCTTCCGTTTGCCTAATCTGAAGTATACTCCATTTTTGCAAGACGAACTGGTTGCCGTGGTTCATACGCATAGTAAATTGGCTGTTTCGGATGAGATCACTCCGGAAGACTTGCCCAATATCCCCTTGGTTTTGCGGGAGAGGGGTTCGGGAACGTTGGATGTGTTTGAACGTTCCCTGTTACACCATAATTTGAAACTCTCTTCTTTGAATGTATTGATGTATCTCGGTAGTACGGAGAGCATCAAGCTTTTTTTGGAACATGCAGATTGTATGGGAATTGTTTCTATCCGTTCTGTTTATAAGGAACTGGTTGCCGGTAATTTTCGTGTGGTTGAGATAAAAGGAATGCCCATGCAGCGCGAGTTTAATTTTGTGCAACTGCAAGGGCAGGAGGGAGGTTTATCCCAAGTTTTCATGCGATTTGCCGGACATCACCGTAAGAATTTGTAATCAAACCTCTTCCATACGGACTAATTCCCAACCACAGAATTGCATGACAATGCAGTGAAGTTGAGTTCCCTGACATAGTTGGCGAACTTTCGGACCGGCGGCATAACCATGAATTTGTTCTACGGCTTCCTGCCATTGTACGGTGCCTTGGGTGTCATATTTCTCTTTCGGCAGATATTTTAATTCCAAGATATAGCTATGCGCTACTTCTGCGTAGCGTTGCAGATCGGGCATCAGAAACATATCGCAAAAGCCGTGATTCAGTTCTACTTCAGGCATCGTGAAGTAGTAGGCATTCACGCTGAGGTAAGCGGTGAAGAATCCCTGAATGTTACGTTCGCCCTCGATGCTGCTGCGTACGGAAGTATTCTCCTTATAAGCTTTGGCTATGAATTCCAATGCCGGTCGCCATTGTCCGTCAAAAGCCATATCATTGAATAAAATCTCTATATCTATCAGGTTGATATAATGGTGATTCTGATATTCTTCCAGGATATATTCATAATATTGTTTACGGACATTCGTGTTGGGAATTCCCAGGATAGTCAGATTTCCACGTGTTCCGATGATAGTTAGCATACCATAATAAAATAATAGGCTGGGGAATATTTCCGGATTCGTAATTTGATCGGCAGAAAAAGACTGGTATAGGTTAGTCATGATTTTCCCTTCTTCGGCAATTCGTTTGATAACACCTTTGCGGTTACCGTCAAGACGGTCAAGCTGAATCAGTTTTTTCATTTTATTATAGTCCGTACGGGTATTAGGATCAATCATCTGTTCAGGAGATTCTCCTAACTGGATTCGATTACGTAGGTAATAGAGTACCATGTCGCAATTAAACATTTTAGGATCTGACTTTAGACTTTGGCGAGCAAAACAATAATTGTCATACCATGGCTTCATCTCCTGAATCATTTCTTCAATGTCTCCTTGTAACTGCCCTGCTTCCTGATAATATCGGAGCATCGTACGTACGTCTTCTTCAGAGAATCCCAGCATCTGATTAAACAGTGGGTTAGTGCTGATGTTCCAACCTATGTTATATCCGCTTGACAAGTCGTCCAAAGTGACGGGGCTGACCCCAATCATGAATATACGGTCGAACATTCCTTTATAATTCTTGAAGGCATCCCTGTAGAATCCGCTGGCATGGGTGATGGCGTGGTATATCTCATTTCCTTTCTCGTTGAGTACGACATTGGTGAAATTGTCATACTCATCTATAATAAGGTATAGGGGATACCCTTGACGGCGTGCTTCATCGTCTAGTATATGCAGTTTATCAATCCCTTTTTTCGCTGTGCTGAAACGCTCAATAAACTCATCCGTGTAGTATTCGCGATAACGGTTCAGAAAGCCATCCAGTTGTACTGCGCTATACGAATCAAATCTTTGCGGCAGTTCATCAATGTTGCCGCCAATCTTGGAAAAGTCAAGATAAAGCATCTGATATTTGCCTTGAAGCGGAGTTATATGCTGCCCGATCCAGAGATTCCCGAAAAGTTGCTGGAACTTATCTTTCTGTGAAAGGTCGTAATATGAACGAAGCATGCTCAGCAGCAGGCTCTTGCCAAAGCGTCTCGGACGGATGAATATCAGATAGTTGGCTTGATCTTCCAACATGGGGATATACATTGTTTTATCCACATAATAGCGGTTTTGCGTGATTACATCCTCAAAATTGGACATACCATAAGGAATTCCTTTTATTGTTCCCATAACTTTTTCAGATTGTTTCTTCTTGTTTTCCAAACAAATAATTACCAAAGATAGTTCTTTTGAAATGGATATTCCATTCTTTTGCGCTTATTTTTTATCTGTGTTATAAACGCAGTTTTTTTAACGTCATTGATTATCTTCTACTAGAAAAGAAAAAACGTTTTTATTTCTCATATTCTCATGATTTTACATTAATCTGCATATAATCAGAATGTTATAGTATGAGAAATGTTTTCGATAAATCGCATTTCTCATCATTTCCTGGTGAAATAAGCCTTAAAAACAGTTATTTCTCATAGTTTTTTAAGTCATTTCTCATACTATTTTGATCCTGTTCAGCTATTTCTTTCTTTATATATACCCTATGTGCTCCTCTTCCGGCGATTCCTATGCCCGAATCGGGTTGATGTCCCCATTTTCTCAATTCATTGGTAGCCGCAGTTTGAAGCAATCCGGTCAGTTTGCGGTATTCCCATACGGTGAGGAACGGATTCTCGTCAAGGTACTTTATTGCTAACGCCAGTCGTTGTTCCGGTGTGAATTTCTCCGAAGAACGTTGCCGCTTCCAGGGTGCTCTTTCCAGCCGGCATCTTTCACTGATGTTGCTAATCATCGTCCTGTCTACCCGGAAATTAACACCACCTATAAAGATGCTCTGTGCATTACGATGCTTTCCACCCTCTTCCGGGTCTTCGCGTTCCTTGTCTCTGCCCAAGGTAAGCGACGGGGTAAATGTACCTATTCCGTCTATCTTCACCGAACGTCCTTCCGCCATCAGATGTGCCATTTCAATAGCCGTTTGAAGCAGTACGCCTTCTATGTCTCCGACATTGAAACCGCTTACATCGCTCACCCGTTGCGCCAATTCTTTTAGACTTGCATTGTCTATCCGTGCAAATCTGGGATAAGTAATTCTTTTGCCTGTTTTTTGGAGATCGGGCATCTCTTCCATGATGTAACGTGCCATACATTCTTTGTTTTAAAGCGTTAGTAGATGGGTTCTTGTCTATTAAGAGAAAACTTCCTTTGCATTAAGTGCAAACTTCTTTTCTCCTAATCTTAAAGTTCCTTTTGATTAATCATAAACTATAAATGCAAGTTCTGTTTTTATAAATGAAGCTTGCAATTATAAAAATGAAGCTTGCGTTTTTATAATCAAAGCTTGCATTTATAGTTTATAATTAGACAAAGATAAGTTTTCTATTTGATAAAAGGAAGTTTATAATTAATAAAATGGAAGTTATTTGTTAATAGGCTGGAGGTGAAGTACTGCTTCTTGTGAAGTTGTCGATAGGTTGGTATGGAAGAATGTAAGAAGGAACTCGATATGATGGCGAAGGTAGTAGTGAATTTTATTAATGGCACCATCATGAATGAAGTGGGGATAAGTGTGGGATAAAAAAATGGATGTGAAGTAGGATATTTAATTTTATTTTCTGCTTATCCATAAAATATGTTACCTTTGCGGACAATAAAATTCAAGTACCTGTTTATAGGTATCAGTGCAAATTAAAAATAATTGCTTATGGCATAAAAGTACAACATCGCTTGCGATGTCATATTTTCGAGTATAAATAAAGAAACGTTGTGTCTGTGTCTTGCTGTAATAAAGCGTAGGAAACTTTAACCTGATAACAAGATTGGCATGATGGTTCTCCACGTATATGCGTGGGGCTGCCGTCACCATTCCGTTATCAAGGGCTTTCCTACCGCCTTTTACAGAGGAGTGAACGATGTGTGGTTCCACGTTTCTGTTTCTTTGCATCTGACTTTAAAGTATTTGACCTCAAAGAATGTAGCTCCAAAGTGTTTGACCTCAAAATTGCGTGTGAAAATGTAAATTAAGAATATCATATAATCATTGTTCAAAGAAACGTTGTGTCTTCATCTTGCTGTAATAAAGCGTAGGAAACTTTAAAACTGATAACAGGATTTTGGCATGATAGTTCTCCGTGTTGTTTGCATGGTGGTGCTGTCTCCATTTTCGAGTTAAGACATACAGTAGTCTAATCAAGGAGATGTAAGCATATAGTTCCACGTTTCAATATCAATCTAAAATTCAGCCGAACGGGAACTGGTGAGGCTAAGCAAACTACATGGATGTTAAAAATTTAATTTTAGCAGTTGCCCTGACAGTAACTCTGCCAATGAAAACGCATGGGCAACAGATGGGGCGGGATTCTTTATCCGTAAGCGACAGTGTTCTATCCGTAAATAACAGGATTCTATCCGTAAGCGATGGAACTCCGGAAAATTACCGGTTCGAGTGGCGGCAAACGATTCTGCCTGCGTCTTTAATTGGTGTTGGTGCGGTTGCGCTTGCTCCGGGTTTCATTCGGAACGGCAGTCGTAGCGTCACGAACAGCGTGATTGACATACGGGGAAAGAACAATCGGCTTGAATGGGACGATTATATCCAATATCTACCCGTTGCCAGTTCTCTAATGCTGGGCTGTACGGGTGTCAAGGCGAAACATTCATTCCGGGATAGGGCTTTTATTGTCGCTACTTCTTATGCGACATTAGCTGTTCTTACGAACGTTCCAAAATTCTGCATTGATGAGAAAAGACCGGAATTTGCAGGACACAATTCTTTTCCTTCGGGGCATACGGCAACCGTTTTCATGGGTGCGGAATTGGTTCGGATAGAATACGGTAGCTGGTATGGCATCGGTGCTTATACCATCGCGACCGGAGTAGGGTTCATGCGGATGTACAACGGAAGACACTGGCTTCATGATGTAGTGGCAGGTGCAGGTGTAGGGATATTGAGTGCGCGGGTTGGCGAATGGAGTTGTCAGTTGTGGCAAAAAATCTTCCAGAAGAAGGGAAGAAAGGAAAACAACCTTGTTTTCACTCCGGTAGCCTCCCCGGTGAATGGTGGGTATTACGGTTTCACTATGGGGTGTTGCTTTTAGATTGCGGCATTGTTGAGGAAGGCTGAGATTGTTTATGGTATAGTGGGGCTGGTAGGTTCAACTATGCCATTTATTTAACCTTTCCTCTATCTATCATCAAGGATAAGAACTCAACAGTAAAAATTACAACTTACTGGTAAGTATTCGGAAGAGGTAATTGTTGTAATTGTATTGAACATGTTATGCAAATAGAACAACAAATTGAACACAAAGTTTACTATAAGCATCTGAGCAAAAATATTGATATAAAGTAGGATATTTAATTTTATTTTCATAGTTTTGCAATGTTTCTCACGCCGATACCTCAATTCGTGAGGTTAGGGTGGTGTGGGAGATGTATTATATAAAGAAAGGCGTTTACTAAACGCTTTGTCTTTGACACTTCGAAACTTCGCAACTTTTGAAAACTTCGTCAAAAAGCAAAGCAGCAGTAGATGTTTACGGGATATGTTTTAATCTTTTGCAAATTTGTATGTTTACACGTTTGTAAAAATGCTATACATATCGGCGTGGGTTTCTGCGTTGCTTGTTCTGACGAAGTTGGGCAATGCGAAGGCCTTGATGCGTGGGACAAGTAACAGGTACAGATCCCCGCGCTTTTTTTGGGAGTATCGATAAATGGGGGGATTATGCACTGGGAAGATGATTTTGAGAATTTGTCACTAAAGGATCAAAAGGCTATGGGGATAGGAATTTTTACTGGTAGTTTGATTGGGGTACGATATGTTACTCACGTTGAAGTAGATGGAGGAGCGTTAGTGTATGATGAAATAGAAGATTTTTCAGGTAACTATGAATATATTGATGTGGACATGTAGTTGAATAATAGAGACATAATAGATATAGGAACTTTTATTTTATGGATAAATTATGGAGAATACGATATTGATGTATAATAATTCTTTAAATTTTAGTTTGAAGCAAACAATTAATAATATTAATGATTTGATTTTTAATATTCAAAGTTTGAAACAACTACAGATAAATATTGATGAAATTCAGAACCTAAAAGATGGAGCGCAATTGCAAGTTAATATGGCGTGTTTGGCTCTGTTGAGACATTATATCTTGGATGAATATGGTGTTGGGGTAATTTTATTTCGAAATCTTATTCGAAAATATTATCCACTGAGTGACGAACAAATTCTCAAATATGAAAATGTAATTTATAAGGAAATACATAGAACTGTTGACAATGGAAAAGTGACGATTGATCCGCATGAATGGTATTATATAACCAATTATAACGTGTTTAGAAGAAAAGGCAAGGAATTTTCGGTTGAAAACAAATTATATAAATTGCGACATAAATGTTTTAGCACTACAGGAAAAACGTATCGATCAACCTATTCCTCTTTGGTGTCAGAGATGCTTCATCTAAATGAACTTTTTTCTGTTTTTGAAACTAGAGAATGTTGTAGAGATGCACATTCTTTTTTTACTTCGAACTATAATGTGGATTTTCACAGTGTTCCCCAAATTTGCTGTGCATCATTAGCTAAAAACGAATTTACGAAATGGGATTGGGACTTGGTAAGAAACATCAAAAATGTGGAAAGTTCTTTTTGTTGGTTGGAGAATCTATTAGATAATAATGGATTTTTTGCTCAGTTGGCTATTGAAAATATAACAAAAACATTGACCCAATTACAAAATGTAGTGGGGACAGAATATTTGATAACACAAGATGTTTGGAATAGTGTTGTAGAAAAATATGAGAAAATGGGAATTGGATTGTATGCATATAGTAATTCTATATCTAAAGAATTTATTATTGAACATCAAAATGAGCTTGATTGGTTGGTTCTTCAAAGAAATCCTTATGTTCAATGGGATTTAGAGTTAATTAATTTATTTCTTAAAAAATACGTAAAAAGTATTCCAGGGTCTGAATGGGATAAACATTTAGATGGTTCACGTGCGATATATTCAGCTGTCAAGGATTTATTAAATGATTCAATTTTAAGAGATATAGAGAAGCTGTATGAATTATAATTAAATGAGCTAGTGAATAGAATGATTACTGATTGGCGGTGATGATAAATATAACGAGTTATATCATTCATTGTGTAAAACGATGAGTCGTAGAATAAAAGCAAGTGATATTTTGAATTGTCCGACATATCCGGGAGAATACATATATGTTTCGGATCTGCTTGTTGCGATAGTGGCATTGTCAGAATATTCGAAGTATTATAATGGGAAATATTCAGCAATAGTGAATCAGTGGATTCATAAAGCTCAAACGGAATGGCTTGATAAAAATACCGGATTGAGTTTTATCGTAATATTCATTACCGTAACAACGGTTACGATAATGCAAAAGTACAAATAGATTTAGAAACTGTTTAAAAATTACACAATAATTTTGTTAAGCATGATTTTGCAGAAAGCAAGTTGAACCATAGCCTCTGCAGTATCAGCATGGAACTCGTAGTCTATCGTCATCCTTCTGAAGTTTTCCAGCCATGCGAATGCTCTTTGAACAATCCATCGTTTTGGAATGACCTTGAACTTTGACGGTCATTCATCAGGTCTGAGAACGACTTCAAGTTCCCATTTAAATTTGTCAAATACCCAATCTGCAAGGCTTCCTCTATAGCCACCATCCGCAAGGATTTTGGCAAGACGAGGAAATTTGTAGGATAGCCTCTCAATGACCTTCGGAGCCCCCTTGCTGTCATGAACATTGGCTTCATGCACGGCTACAGACATCAGATAACCTTGGCTGTCAACGATTATATGCTGTTTTCTGCCCTTAATCTTCTTGTTGCCGTCAAGTCCTCGAACAGAATCTACATGATGTGAAGTCTTGACACTTCGTGAGTCTATAATGCCCATGCTGGGGCTTTCGTTGCGACCGGACTGGATGCGTACCATAGAGCGAAGTTTATCAAGGAGCTCCTCAATGATGCCTTCGTTTTTCCACTTATTGAAATAGTAGTATACGCTCTCCCACGGAGCAAAATTCCTGGGAATCATGCGCCACTGACAGCCTGTTTTGAGAAGATATAGAATCGCATTCATGATGTTTCTGAGACACGGCTCTTTCATTTAACTTTGATACAACTACTCAAATATTTGATTGTATGATAGTTATATTATTACTAACATCAGATTTCAATATCTGTGTTGTTTCGGATGAAGGAACAAATAACTGCTAACGGGCTATTAGTCATGCCATTTGAGATTTCTGCGCATTTTTAAATGAAAGAGCCGTGTTTCTGAGAGAATGTTTTCGCTTCCTTTCTTGTGGATTTATAATTTTTTCTATAACTTGCCACTGTTTATCAGTAAGGTTAGTTGAGTATTATTCCATAACTCTAATTGATTGACACTCATGAAGTTACAAATAGGCCACCAATTAACCTACTGATTTACAATATATTATTCATTGCAATAACGTTTATTTTCAATAAATTTTAAACAGCTTCTTAATCTACTATAACATATAGAGCATGAATCAGAATTTAGGAGATAAGTATACTACAGTTCTTGATAAAATCATTCAAAAACAAGTAGAAGTAAAGGAAAATACGATATTTGTGCTTACCGGTATCACCCCATATATCGGAATAGAGAATTATACTGAATATATCACTGACCTATCCACTTTTGATAAGGATGGGAATGACACACTATTCAGCAGAGAGTGGTTTGGAACTGTATTCTCTAAATTGATGATTGCTCAAAACCATCAAATTGTTTCTCATCAACAATTTGCATATATCAATGAATACCTGTCTGAGGATTTCTTCAAAGAACGTGTTCTCATTGTTTACGACAATCTTCGTTCGCTGTTCCCACTTTCAAAAGAGAACTACATTGAGAGCACAAATGAACATGCAAACGAAGAAAGACCTGAGGGGTTGCCTATATACCAAGCAGAACAACTCAAGATCAACGATAACTACTTCTATACCCTGAAAAGTTTTGGTGACATCCTTGAGAAAAGACCGTTTTTCGCCCTACAGAAAGAATTGACATCAGCAAATACTCAAGAAAACGCAGAGGTTCTTGATGTCATTTCCAATCCTTATGCTGTAGATGCGTTTGTTAATCAGTGCATCTTGGATAACAACTTTTGTAAACAAGTATTTGTCAAGGTTTCGGGTAAAAATGTACTCAACAAGACAACACATAAGACGCTTCAAGAACTAAATCACCTTTTGGCCAAGTTCAAAGGCGGTGTTCACATCCTGCAAGAAGAATCAATTCAGCAGGATTATATCCCTCAAGCAGAAACGGTATCATTACTTAAACAATACTGGGGACCATCAGCAGAGTTCAGAAACATACTCATCTATGAGAATCCAGAAATCAGCAGCAATATTGTACCTGTTTCACAAGGACTGATTGTTGATACAATCATCAATGAATATAAGAAAGGATGTGACGGAGTTCTGCCACGTGATATCTTTATTACAGCACCAACAGGAGCTGGTAAGTCTTTGATTTTCCAGTTACCTGCATTTTATGCTGCTAATAATGGTGATGTAACAATTGTAGTGTCACCTCTAAAGGCACTTATGACTGACCAGGTAGAAATACTTCATAAAGATAGACAGTATACCAAGGTTGAGTTCCTAAACAGTGATTTAACGCTTATTGATAGAGATAAGATTATTGAAAGCTGTAAAAAAGGTGATATAGATATACTTTATCTATCTCCAGAGTTGCTACTATCATATGACATACACTATTTCCTCGGAGAACGAAAGCTCGGTCTGTTAATTGTAGATGAAGCTCATCTTATTACGACATGGGGACGAGATTTCCGTGTTGACTACTGGTTCTTGGGTAATCACATCAATAAGATTAGGAAGTTCAACAACTACATGTTCCCATTGGTTGCACTTACAGCTACAGCTGTATATGGTGGAATCAATGATATGGTTTTTGATAGTATCAATAGCCTTAACATGCACGATCCTCATAAGTTTATCGGTAATGTACGTCGTAAGAACATTGAGTTTGTAATTGACACACATGATGATTACACTTCGGGTAAATATGACCAGAACAAAGAAACGGAGACCATTGAATTTGTCAAAGGCATTCAGGAATTGGGAATGAAAGGTATTGTCTATGCACCGTATACTAGACATATAAACAAACTTAAGGATAAAGCTGATGAGATTGATACCAATATGGTTGTCGCTTACCATGGTGGAATGCTAAGAGACCAACAACAATTCTCATATCAGGCATTCAAGAGCAACCAATGCAAGATAATGATATCAACGAAAGCATTCGGTATGGGTGTAGATATACCCGACATCCAAGTTGTATATCATCATGCACCATCAGGCTTGCTCCCCGACTATATACAGGAAATTGGACGTGCTGCCCGTAAAGAGAATATACAGGGTTATGCTGCATTGACATTTTCAAAATCAGATTTGAGATATAGCAAGCAGTTGTTCGGTATCTCCTCACTCAAGACTTTCCAGTTACAAGAAGTATTACGAAAGATAATACGCTACTTCAACAGTAATGGAAAGAAACGTAATATGCTTGTGGCTGCTAATGACTTTGCGTACATCTTTGATACCACTGAAGAGGTAGATCAGAAAGTAGCTACAGCTTTAATGATGATTGAAAAGGATTATCTTATAAAGACACGATTCAATGTTCTTATCGCACGTCCTAAGAAATTGTTTACTAAAGTATACGCACGTACCAACGATGTAGGTATAGAAAGGTTGAAGAAATTATTCGGGAACTGCTTCACTGAGATTAATAAATCAAAGTATAGCTATCATATCATTGAGCTTAACTTGGATAGCATTTGGTCAAAACATTTTTCAGACAAAAGCTTTCCTCAGTTGAAAAGCGAGTTCTACAAACAAAGATTCCTGTGGGAACACAATATTGAATTGGTACCACAAATAAAGGTATCAATAAACATAGAACAGCCTTACCGTACAGTGCTAAGTGAACTCAGTTCTATACTCAAGGCAGTAAGTGAAACGTTTGCAGAATTTAGATACCGAAATCAATTCTTTACCCAAAACGAATATGTCGAGAAACTTAAATGTAATCTAAGTCCTAAATACAATGCAGAGAAGATTGCATCTTTTATTCTTGGCACATATTCCGGTTATATGGCATCAGCAAGTGCACTTGAAGGAGATTCGTTCTTACAGCAACGCCATCAAGGTACAGCAATGCAGTATCAGGTATTCAGCACTAATTATGGAGCAAAAACGACTCAGTTGATTTCTATTTTCTCAAAATTATATGAGAACCATGATAAGCAAAGTGTAAATCGTTTCCTTTCTATCAATGACATCCCTTTGAAGAATCATATCAGATTGGGGTCATTATTGGAAATTATGAATTTAGGAACATTTGAAACAACCGGTGGTGACGATCCTAAACTGTTCTTGCGTTTAAATGACCCTCGAAGAATTGAAAAGGATTCTAATAGGCAAACATACAAGAATTATATCCTTGAGTCTGTAAAGAACAGGCATAAGGTTAGTTGCCAATTGTTCGAACATTTCTTCATCAACTATTTCAGCAATGAAAAGAGATGGGATATGATTGAAGACTTCTTCCTTGGTATGTCAAATGATGAGATTTTTGAAAAGTACCCAGGAAACATGGTTAACCATGTGAACATTATAGATTACCTAAAAAGAAACGCAGAAGTCGCAGAAAGTAATACTACAGAAATTCTAAGTGGCTCAAATATTCATTCCGACTTATTCAAGCCAAAAGAAGAACAGCATTACTTCAGTGACAACATGCTTACCATAGATTCACTAACTATGCCAATCAAGAAATGGTTAGTTGAAGACCCAGTATCATTACATAGAACAATTGTAGAGTATAACATCTGGATTGAGAAAGAAGATTTTAAGATTTTAACCAATAAGTTGCGACTTCAACATTTCAACTATTATAGAGATTACATGAGGTTGAAACTTCTTATAGAATTCCCAGGCTATCAGGGATTGGTTACAGCAAGTGTACCTTATAAAGACTGCCCTGTGAAATTCTATAAATGGTGGAAACAAAATCAAGATAAAATCAAATTGAGCAAGAAAGAGACTATCGAATTGTTTTTAGCCGTTGATGCCGAAAATCCGAAAGCCTTATTGAAAGCTCATAGAACTATAATTGGAAAATAATTAAAAGATAAACATATGAATCCGCTGAATGAAACTAAGTTTGAAGAGCATATTACAGAATATTTAGCTGCAAGTGCCTTGTACAACCAACGAACTAGTGCACAGTTTGATATTGAGAAACTGTTTAAAAATTACACAATAATTTTGTTAAGCATGATTTTGCAGAAAGCAAGTTGAACCATAGCCTCTGCAGTATCAGCATGGAACTCGTAGTCTATCGTCATCCTTCTGAAGTTTTCCAGCCATGCGAATGCTCTTTGAACAATCCATCGTTTTGGAATGACCTTGAACTTTGACGGTCATTCATCAGGTCTGAGAACGACTTCAAGTTCCCATTTAAATTTGTCAAATACCCAATCTGCAAGGCTTCCTCTATAGCCACCATCCGCAAGGATTTTGGCAAGACGAGGAAATTTGTAGGATAGCCTCTCAATGACCTTCGGAGCCCCCTTGCTGTCATGAACATTGGCTTCATGCACGGCTACAGACATCAGATAACCTTGGCTGTCAACGATTATATGCTGTTTTCTGCCCTTAATCTTCTTGTTGCCGTCAAGTCCTCGAACAGAATCTACATGATGTGAAGTCTTGACACTTCGTGAGTCTATAATGCCCATGCTGGGGCTTTCGTTGCGACCGGACTGGATGCGTACCATAGAGCGAAGTTTATCAAGGAGCTCCTCAATGATGCCTTCGTTTTTCCACTTATTGAAATAGTAGTATACGCTCTCCCACGGAGCAAAATTCCTGGGAATCATGCGCCACTGACAGCCTGTTTTGAGAAGATATAGAATCGCATTCATGATGTTTCTGAGAGAATGTTTTCTCTTCCTTTCTTGTGGATTTATAATTTTTTCTATAACTTGTCACTGTTTATCAGTAAGGTTAGTTGAGTATTGTTTCATAACTCTAATTGATACTCATAAAGTTATAAATAAACACCTAATTAACCTGCTGATTTACAATATATTATTCATTGTAATAACGTTTGTTTTTAATAAATTTTAAACAGCTTCTTATCATTCGTACAATAATCCATAGTTTTTATAGGTTTTTCGGCAAATAAATATAATATTGGTTATTATCAAAGTAATATGGGTGCGTCATTTTGATAGGCGGTTATGTTAGCTATGAGGACTACGGTTAATTTCTTAATGACTGTTAGTAAGTAATTTCCCGTATTCATATTGTTGTGTTTTCGCTTTTAACTTCCTCCGTTGTCTCAAGCGTGATCTCATTAGGCTCATTATAGGCGGCATCAAGTAATAGTGTCACAATATTAACGTATGCCCACAGTGAATATTGTTTAAAAGTCTTTGATTCTCATATTTCTTTCTGTATATTTGTCTATCTATCATCAAAGACAAGAACTTAATGGATATGGGAGACTATAATTTACAACGATTTCTTGACGCCCAACAAGGCGACTATGAACGTGCCCTCACAGAAGTCAGAAACGGGCGGAAGTATTCTCATTGGATTTGGTATATATTTCCTCAACTGAAAGGGTTGGGTATGAGTTATAATTCACAATATTATGGAATCAGTGGCAAGGAAGAGGCTGAAGCATATCTGTCTCATCCGGTTTTGGGTGAAAGGCTGCGTGAAATTACATCTGCTTTCTTGCAATTGAAAAGTAAGACAGCCGAGGAGGTTTTCGGTTCGTTGGATGCGATGAAGGTGCTTTCGTGTATGACACTATTCAATGAGGTTGCTGCGGGTGACTTGTTCCGGCAAGTGATAGACCGGTATTATCAGGGCGAAACGGATGAGATGACAAAAAGAATGTTGGATAAATAATTAAATATTACTGTTATGGGCTGTTTGATGAATTTATTATGGCTGTTGCTTGGTGGTATTTTTACGGCAGTAGAATACCTTGTCTCAAGTATATTGATGATGATTACTATCATCGGCATTCCTTTTGGGATGCAAACATTGAAGTTGGCAGGACTTGCTTTGTGGCCTTTCGGTAAGGAAGTGAGAAGCGGAAGTCGTTCCAGTGGTTGTCTTTATATATTAATGAACGTGATATGGATATTCGTGGGTGGCATTTGGATTTGTTTGTCACATTTGGTCTTTGGGGCGATTTTGTGTATAACTGTTATTGGGATTCCATTTGGTTTACAGCACTTTAAACTGGCTTCATTGGCGTTGACTCCTTTCGGAAAGGATATTGTAACTGTATGAAAATAGTCTGAAGCAGATTATCTATAACTAAAAGTTATAATACATAATTAGAAACTATTAGTGTGTCTTGATTGTTTCCCGTACCTTTGCATCCCGAAAACAATTAAAGATAAAACTATATGATTTCAACAGCTACAAAAACGTTGCGGACGAATAACAAGACAATTTACGTCGCGTTACTTTCTACTTTGACTTTTTTTCTCTTTTTAGATTATATTCCGGGATTGGAAGCATGGTCGGCATGGGTGACTCCACCGGTTGCTTTATTTCTCGGACTAATTTTTGCATTGACCTGCGGACAGGCACATCCGAAATTTAATAAGAAAACCTCTAAGTATTTATTACAATATTCAGTTGTCGGGCTGGGATTTGGAATGAATCTTCATTCGGCTTTGGCTTCCGGTAAGGAAGGCATGGAGTTTACTGTAATATCTGTTATTGGTACGTTGGTGATTGGTTGGTTTATCGGTCGTAAGTTGTTCAAAATAGACCGTAATACTTCTTATCTTATCAGTTCGGGAACTGCTATCTGCGGGGGGAGTGCCATTGCGGCAGTAGGACCGGTGCTGAGGGCGAAGGATAGTGAAATGTCTGTTGCACTGGGCACTATTTTTATCCTGAACGCAATCGCACTCTTTATCTTCCCGATGATTGGTCATGCTTTGAATATGACCGAACATCAGTTCGGAACATGGGCGGCGATTGCCATTCACGATACAAGTTCGGTTGTCGGTGCAGGTGCTGCGTATGGTGAAGAAGCCTTGAAAGTGGCTACCACTATCAAGCTGACCCGTGCGCTTTGGATAATTCCTATGGCTTTTGCCACCTCATTTATCTTTAAGAGCAAAGGACAGAAAATCAGTATTCCCTGGTTTATTTTCTTCTTTGTATTGGCAATGGTAGTGAATACTTATTTGCTTGACGGAGTGCCGCAATTGGGAGCAGCAATCAACGGGATAGCCCGTAAGACCTTGACGATTACTATGTTCTTTATTGGTGCTTCTCTTTCTATGGATGTGTTAAGGGCAGTTGGGATTAAACCCTTGGTGCAGGGAGTCTTGCTTTGGATAGTGATTAGCTTGAGTACGTTGGCTTATATTTATTTTGTATAGAGAGAATATTGTATAAAGAGAAAATACAAATAGTAGATATAGAAAAGTGGGAGAATATCGCATTACACGAATATTCTCCCACTTCTTTATGGATATGGTTCTGTCTTATAAAGCCGGAGACTGTTATTCTTTTTTCTTCAACGCTTCGAAAATCAGACCTTCCAGTTCATCGGCAAGTTCAGGATTGTCAGCGATACATTGTTTTGCAGCATCACGTCCTTGTCCTAATTTTGTGTCATTGTAGCTATACCATGAACCACTCTTCTTGATGATTCCCAAGTCGGCGCCCAAGTCGATGATTTCTCCGGAGTGGGAGATACCTTCGCCAAACATGATGTCGAATTCTGCTCTACGGAAAGGAGGAGCTACTTTATTCTTCACAACTTTTACTTTAGTCAGTTTACCCAGGATTTCTTCACCGTCTTTGATTGGTTGGCTGCCACGAATATCCAAACGTACGGAAGCGTAGAACTTCAGTGCATTACCACCGGTAGTTGTTTCGGGATTACCAAACATTACACCGATCTTTTCACGCAACTGGTTGATAAAGATACAGGTCGTACGTGTCTTGCTGACGGCCGAGGTCAATTTGCGCAATGCTTGAGACATCAGACGTGCCTGAAGACCTACTTTGTTGTCACCCATGTCACCTTCGATTTCTGCTTTGGGAGTCAATGCGGCCACAGAGTCGATAACGATGATGTCGATAGCAGAAGAACGGATCAACTGTTCTGCGATTTCCAACGCCTGCTCACCGTTATCAGGTTGGGAGATATACAAATCGTCAATGTTTACGCCCAGTTTGGAAGCATAGAAACGGTCGAAAGCATGTTCGGCATCAATGAAAGCAGCGATACCTCCGGCTTTTTGTGCTTCAGCAATGGCGTGGATGGCCAATGTCGTTTTACCGGAAGACTCCGGACCATAGATTTCAATGATTCTACCTCTAGGGTAACCTCCAACGCCAAGTGCTACGTTCAGGGCAATAGAGCCTGTCGGGATCACTTCTACTTGTTCAACACTATCATCACCCATTTTCATGATAGAACCTTTACCGAAGCTCTTTTCTATCTTTTCCATGGCAGCCTGTAAGGCTTTTAGTTTTTCGCTTGATGCCATTTTATTATCTGTTTCAAAATTAAGTTCGTCTTTCTTTGCCATACCTTATTCTTATATAATTAATGGAGTTATTGATTTAAAATCTGTGAGGCATGTTCTTTGGTCTTCACTTCTTTGGGAGTGATAATCCGTTCTACGATTCCTTCTTCATTAATCAGGAAAGTAGTGCGGAGAGTACCCATATATGCACGTCCGTACAGTTTCTTTTCTCCCCACACACCAAACTCTTCTACCAACTTCTTCTCAGTATCGGCAATCAGAGTGAAAGGAAGGTTGTTTTTCTCTATGAATTTCTGATGCGACTTTTCATTGTCTACGCTGACACCGATTACTTCATAGCCGGCCTTGCGCAGTTCGGAATAGTTGTCGCGCAGATTGCACGCTTGTGCGGTGCAACCCGATGTGCTGTCTTTCGGATAGAAATACAACACAATCTTTTTTCCTTTGTAAGCACTCAGACGGATTTCTTCACCTTTCTCATTGATGCCTAAAACTTCCGGTGCTTTATCTCCAACGTTAATCATAACTTTCTTTTTAATGAATGTCTTACAATTCTAAATCCTGATCGATTACTTCATGCCAAGGCAGACCTTGCTTGTTCAGTTGCTCCATAAACGGATCCGGATTGAATTCTTCCACATTATTTACCCCCGGACGTTTCCATTCTCCTTTGAAGAACATCATGGCTCCGATCATTGCCGGAACTCCGGTGGTGTAGCTTACTCCCTGCATACCTGTTTCCTTGTATGCTTCTTGGTGGCTACAGTTATTGTAAACATAGTAAGTACGTTCTTTCCCGTCTTTCAGACCACGGATACGGCAGCCGATGGATGTTTCACCTTCGTAATTTTCACCCAAATCCTGCGGATTAGGCAATACGGCTTTCAAGAATTGCAGAGGTACAATTTTCACTCCGTTGTAGTCTACTTCGTCAATGCGTGCCATACCGATGTTTTGGATAACGCGCAAGTGAGTCAGGTATTCCTGTCCGAACGTCATCCAGAAGCGTGCACGTTTGATAGTTGGGAAGTTCTTCACCAACGATTCCAGTTCTTCGTGATAAAGAAGATAGGAGTCGCGCGGTCCGATATTCGGATATGTCAGGTCTTTATGGATTTCCAGCGGTCCGGTGGTTATCCACTTGCCGTCCTCATAATAACGACCGTTCTGCGTAATTTCACGGATATTGATTTCGGGATTGAAGTTGGTTGCGAATGCCTTGTGGTGATTTCCTGCATTACAGTCTACAATATCCAGGTATTGGATTTCGTCAAAATAATGCTTGGCTGCATAAGCTGTATAGATACCACTGACTCCCGGATCGAATCCGCAACCGAGGATAGCTGTCAGACCGGCTTCTTTGAAACGGTCATGGTAAGCCCATTGCCAACTGTATTCAAAGTGAGCTTCATCTTTCGGCTCATAATTGGCGGTGTCCAGATAGTTCACTCCGGCTTTCAGGCAAGCTTCCATGATAGTCAAGTCCTGATAGGGGAGAGCGACGTTAATCACCATTTCCGGTTTGAAATCGTTGAATAAGGCTACCAGTTCTTCCACATTGTCTGCGTCGACTTTAGCTGTCTTTATCGTGGGATTACCTATTGCCTCAACGATTTTATCGCATTTCTCTTTTGTACGGCTGGCAATCATGATATCTGTAAATACATCGGCATTTTGTGCCACTTTGTGCGCAACGACAGTACCAACACCGCCTGCACCAATAATAAGAACTCTACCCATTTCTTTAAATTGCGAATTAAAATTATGAATATTAGAATTGTTTATGGAGCAAATATACGTGATTATTTTCAGATAATCATTCGTCTATACTCCTTTTTATTTACTTTAAGTGAACTATGTAAATTGTTCGTTTGTTGTATATTCAATGGCAAATGTATATATTTTATATTGTATTGGATGTTATTTCCCAATCTTTTTGATATCTTTGCCCGCGATTTAACTTAAACGTTATAACATATGAATAAAGTATTAGTTTCAATGTGCATTGCCGGTGCAGCACTTGCAATGTCATCATGCCGTTCGGTTGAGAAGGCAACTCCATTATCATCTATCAATGGTGAATGGAATATTATAGAAGTCAATGGCTCGAAAGTAACTCCGGGCGAAAGCAGAACTCTGCCCTTTATTGCTTTTGATACCGCAACGGGACGCGTGTCGGGCAGTAGCGGTTGCAACCGTATGATGGGTAACTTCGACGTAAACGCGAAACCGGGAAGCCTTGAACTAGGTGCAATAGGCAGCACCCGGATGATGTGTCCGGATATGACGACTGAGAGAAATGTATTGAGTGCTCTTGCACAGGTGAAAGGATATAAAAAAGCCGGCAAAGACAAATTGTACCTTTGCAATGCGTCGAATCGACCGGTTATAGCTTTGGAAAAAAAGGAGGGTGGTGTGAAATTGTCGGTATTGAACGGAGAATGGAAAGTAAAGGAAGTGAATGGCGAAGCAATTCCTTCCGGTATGGAGACGCAACCTTTCATCGCTTTTGATGTGAAGAAGAAGACGATTCACGGTAATGCCGGATGCAACTTGATAAATGGTGGCTTTGAAACCAATACAAGCAGCGCTAAGTCAATCTCTTTCCCGGGTGTGGCAAGCACAATGATGGCTTGTCCGGATATGGAAACAGAAGGCAAGATTCTGAAAGCAATGAATGAAGTGAAGTCATTTGATGTATTAGCCGGTGGTGGCATTGGTTTGTATGATGCAAATAATGCATTGGTGCTTGTTTTGGAAAAATAGGAAATAAATATAAGTATTTATATATAATAAGGTATGCCTGTGTCGCACATGACGACATAGGCATATTTTTTTTCCAGGATTGAACCAGAGCCGCCTGCATTTGTTTAAAGAAGTAGTTGCCAATTGAGTCCGGGTGTGACTATGTCAGCAGTGTTTATTTATTAAAACTGTCTTTTTGGCAGATATTATGTCATGCATTCGTATAATTTCTTTTTGGCACACGGTTTGCTTTTTAATAAGCGTCCGTTCGGGACGAAGCTCATAATATGGAGCAGAGGAACAACCGGGCAAAAAGAAATCATTGAATAATAATAAATAAAAAAATAACGATCATGGGAAAAATTATTGGTATTGACTTAGGAACAACAAACTCTTGTGTTTCTGTATTTGAAGGTAACGAACCGGTAGTAATTGCAAACAGCGAAGGTAAACGTACAACTCCTTCAGTAGTTGCTTTTGTGGATGGTGGCGAACGTAAGATAGGTGATCCTGCAAAACGTCAGGCTATTACGAACCCTACACGTACAATTTTCTCTATCAAACGTTTCATGGGTGAAACTTGGGATCAGGTACAAAAAGAAGTGACTCGTGTTCCTTATAAAGTAGTGAAAGGTGATAATAACACTCCGCGTGTTGACATCGACGGACGTCTGTATACTCCGCAGGAAATCTCTGCAATGATTCTTCAGAAAATGAAGAAAACTGCTGAAGACTATCTCGGACAGGAAGTAACAGAAGCGGTTATCACTGTGCCTGCTTATTTCTCCGACTCTCAACGTCAGGCTACAAAAGAAGCCGGACAGATTGCAGGTCTGGAAGTAAAACGTATTGTAAATGAACCGACAGCCGCTGCTCTTGCTTACGGTCTTGACAAGGCTCACAAGGATATGAAGATTGCCGTATTCGACCTTGGTGGTGGTACATTTGATATTTCTATCCTTGAATTTGGTGGCGGTGTATTCGAAGTGCTTTCTACAAACGGTGATACTCACCTGGGTGGTGATGACTTCGACCAAGTAATCATCAACTGGTTGGTTGAGGAATTCAAGAATGATGAAGGTGCTGACTTGACTCAGGATCCGATGGCTTTGCAACGTCTGAAAGAAGCTGCTGAAAAAGCTAAGATTGAATTGTCTTCTTCTACAAGTACAGAAATCAACTTGCCGTATATCATGCCGGTAGGTGGTGTGCCTAAGCACTTGGTGAAGACTTTGACTCGTGCAAAATTCGAATCTTTAGCTCATAATTTGATTCAGGCTTGTCTTGAACCTTGTAAGAAAGCAATGAGTGACGCTGGCTTGAACAACGCTGATATTGACGAAGTAATCCTTGTAGGTGGTTCTTCACGTATCCCGGCTGTACAGAAATTGGTAGAAGATTTCTTTGGTAAAGCTCCTTCTAAAGGTGTGAATCCGGATGAAGTGGTAGCTATTGGCGCTGCTGTGCAGGGTGCTGTTTTGACAGATGAAATCAAAGGTGTAGTATTGTTGGATGTTACTCCATTGTCAATGGGTATCGAAACACTGGGTGGTGTAATGACTAAGTTGATTGACGCTAACACTACGATTCCGGCTCGTAAGAGTGAAACATTCTCTACTGCTGCCGATAACCAGACGGAAGTTACTATTCACGTATTACAGGGAGAACGTCCGATGGCTGCACAGAACAAATCAATCGGTCAGTTCAACTTGACAGGTATTGCTCCGGCTCGTCGTGGTGTTCCTCAAATTGAGGTTACATTCGATATCGATGCTAACGGTATCTTGAAAGTGTCTGCAAAAGATAAGGCTACCGGTAAGGAACAAGCTATCCGTATCGAAGCTTCCAGCGGTTTGAGCAAGGAAGAAATCGAGAAGATGAAAGCTGAGGCTGAAGCTAATGCAGAAGCGGACAAGAAAGAACGTGAAAAGATTGATAAGTTGAATCAGGCTGACAGCGTAATCTTCCAAACTGAAAATCAGTTGAAAGAATTAGGCGATAAGCTGCCTGCTGACAAGAAAGCTCCGATTGAAGCTGCTCTGCAGAAATTGAAAGATGCTCATAAGGCACAGGATTTGGCTGCTATCGATTCTGCTATGGCAGAAATCAATACTGCTTTCCAGGCTGCAAGTGCTGAAATGTATGCACAGAGCGGTGCGCAAGGTAGCGCACAGGCTGGTCCTGACATGAACGGTGGTGCTGGTCAGCAAGACAACAGCAAGCATGGAGATAACGTTCAGGATGCTGATTTTGAGGAAGTGAAGTGAGTTGCGATAAACAACGATAACTACAAATAGGAATATAGGGTGTAACTCAATGAGTTATGCCCTATTTTTTTATACCATTTACCCCTCATGACTGAAAAGTCTCAACTGAAAGAAAAACACAGGGGAGAGATTGAACAATTAAGGAACGGCTATCAAAAAGAGATAGACAAGGCTATACGTATGGCAGAAAAAGCTGACCGACAATCCAAAGAAAAGGATTCTGTTATAGATAAATTGAACTTACACATTGACCTGCTCGACCGTAAAGCTAACCCTCAGCGTTACAGTCTGTCATCCGGTGCGGAACTTATCCACCATTTCATCCCCAATTATAATAATCCCAGTCTGCATATTTGGACACAGGTAGGTAATGAGAAATACGACTCTATAAAATATGTTGATTGCCTCAATCCGATGTGGAAAATTTTACCAAAGATGAAGCTACCATCTATGAGTTGATAAATGATGTATTTGAGCCTCAGGAACAGGTCAATGAAGCACAAGCCAACTTACTTGGAGTGGCTTTTGAACTTGCTACAGGTGGGCAGGCACAAGTCAATGTCGGAACAGGTAGCGGAGGTTCATCTTCTGAACTCCCTTGGGGAGAACAGAAGACGAAAAACTCACAGCGACGCAGATAAATTGTTTTTACCAAGTTATAATCTTATCCACAATCTCCTGCTGCTCGGCACTGCTACGCCTCAAATAAATACGAGTGGTCTCAATGCTCTCATGCCCCATCAGGTCGGCAAGTAAAGAAATATCGTTGAACTTCTCCAAGAAATTCTTGGCAAAGCGATGACGGAACGAGTGAGGATAAACCACTTTCTCGTTTAAGCCATATTTTGTGGCATAGTTTTTTAACTGCTGGGCAATACCTCTGGTGGTGATACGCTCGCCAAAGCGATTGAGGAATAGATAACCGCTTGTACGATTGATATTATCGAGCCACTCTGTAGCTTCCTTTCGGAGTGATTTAGGAATATAGATACGGCGTATCTTGCCACCTTTGGTATAGATGTCAAAATAACCCATTTGCACATGTTCAACCTTCATTTGTATTAGTTCGCTAACTCTTGCACCTGTGGCAGCGAGGAAACGAACAACGAAGTACCATTCTTGATTTTCTTCCTTTTTTAACTTGTTTTTCAAAAAGGCATAATCGGCATTGCTGATGACATTTTCCAAATAACTACGCTGTTGTACTTTAACGGATTTTAATCTCAGACGAGATTTCCCCATGCAATCAAGATACTTGTTCATTGCCTGAATACGCAGATTCACGGTCTTAGGCTTGAATTTCTCAATGAGATAGGTTTTGTAAACAAGCAGGTTGCGCTTGTTCAATTCCTTATGTCGGGAATAATACTCTTTTACGGCATATAGATAAGCCGCAATCGTGTTCTCCGCCATATTTCCTTGGCGCAGATACGTTTCAAAATTTTCAATGTTCATGTTCGATACATTATTGGTTAAACAATTCGCTATCATTAATAATATATAGCATCCACAAATTCATTGAGTTCCTATTATGAGAAGTTTCTCGCTACGGGAGAGGTGAAGTGCATAGATGATGAA
>ERZ777011.423-NODE-423-length-65634-cov-15.952622_pt1 | contig 65634 bp, 58 predicted proteins | sample MGYA00374964_ERZ777011 | MGnify/ENA primary metagenome ERZ777011 (study PRJEB29310, sample SAMD00008975) | mouse gut metagenome | study: EMG produced TPA metagenomics assembly of the Metagenome analysis of fecal microbiota from mouse which was promoted...
CAGGTATTAAGGGATTATTTACAGTCGGTGTAACATATGTTTGACAAACCTACATTCCATAATCCTTCTCCTTTCGATTACTCCTGACTGTCAAGGTCGATTACATAGTTTGCATAACTTTCTTCCCGCTCGTCAGACGGTACATAGTAACGCACATTTTTATTTATCCGGGCAATCCGCTCCATTTCCTCCCCTGTCAGCTCAAAGTCAAAGATATCGGCATTTGCCTTGATGTGTTTAGGATTGGTAGAACCGGGAATCACCTGATTGCCCATCTGCACATGCCAGCGCAAAATAATCTGGGCATTGCTCTTTCCATATTTTTCTGCCAGTTCTGTAAATACCGGCTCATTTATAAGCGCCTTGTCCCCGTGTCCCAACGGATACCATGCCATCACACGGCAGCCGCATTCCTTCAACATATCAATGGTTTCCATGTCCATATAATAGGGATGTGCCTCCATCTGTATCACATGGGGCTTTATTTCACATTCGGAGAGTAGTTTCTCCAGTTTCTTCCCATGGAAATTGGAAATACCGATGGATTTGATTTTCCCCTCTTTGTAGGCCTTCTCCAGTTTTCGGTAACCTGCCATAAAATCTCCTGCCGGCTGGTGGATAAACATCAAATCAATATAATCCGTATCCAGTAGCTCCAGACTCTTTTCCACAGTGTTCTCCATCAGGTACTGGCTCGCCCAGATTTTTGTGGAGAGGAAAATATCTCCGCGGGGAACGCCCGACTTCTTCATGCCCCGGCCGACAGCCCGCTCATTCATATATGCCTGCGCCGTATCAATCATCCTATAGCCGCAAGCAAGCGCGTCATATACCGCCTGCTCTGCCTGTGCCGGCGTCATCATAAAAGTACCGATTCCTACTGCTGGCATTTCTACTCCATTGCTCAAACTAAAATTCATCATGATAAATTCCTCCTCTTATCCCTTATTTGTACAGTCATTTGCATTGACCAGTTCCGTTAACGTGATATTGGGGTTGCGGTAACGCGCCCCCGGATTTGGCTCTTTCAAGGGAATATCCCCAAACTGAATCGCCATCTCGGGACATGCCTGTATGCAGGCGTAACACGCCTGACAGCCTTCTTTCGTATTGACGGCATGTTGGTTTTCCAAATGAATGCACCCTGCCGGACATACCCGTGTGCAGATACCGCAGCCGATGCATTTGTCGGTAATCACATAGTCCGCCCATATTGTTTCCGGCGCATGATTTACACGCGCAAGATATCCGTTGTGGATATTTTTATCCTCTTCACTTGCCTTTTGTATCCTTATTGTCCTGTTATCAATGTCAGCTTTTATCTCTGCAAGCTGTTCCTCCACCTTTTTGTCAATCGCTTTCTGCTCTTCCATGTCAAAGGCCGGCAGAAAATTGTCCACCATCAATACCGTATTGATGTAATCCGGTTTTTTCCCAATGCCCAAACAAAAGCTTTCCGCCAGTTCGGCGGCTCCTCCATGCCTGTTGCCATAAGTCAGGACAATATAAAAATATGTAGTTTCCAATACTGCTTTTTGTAAAAACTCTTTTACCATCCCCGGCATCTCATGCCCGTAAACAGGACAGACTATGCCAATCCGTTCGGCGGTAAAATGCAGTTCTTTTTGGGAATACGCCTGTGGAATGCTGTAACGCTCATCATCCAGTTGTTTTGCCACATACAGGCTGTTTCCCGTTCCTGTAAAATAAAATATCATTAGTCCGGCTCCCTTCCTGTTTTCTTTCCTGCTTTATTATAAAACGTCCCAGGCTCAAAAGTACAATATCAATTTTGCAATCCAGATTGCATTATATGAAATCTGTGTTATTATTATAAGAAAGGAAGGAGTCTGCTATGCTGGATTTTAACATATTGGAACAATTTGTGACTTTTTACCACACCGGAACGTTAATAGAAGCTGCCACACAGCTTCACATTTCACAGTCTACCCTTACCAGAGGTATGCAGCGACTGGAATCTGAATTTGGCGTACCCCTCTTTATCCGTACCAAAAACAGCATCGCCTTGACAGAGGCAGGGAAGTTAGCTGCCATCGACGCTGAAATGATACTGCACCAGTGTGAAAACATGCTCCGCAGGGTACAGGACTTTGACAGAAGAAGCCGGACTATCATGATTGGCGCCTGCGCACCGGTTCCCGTCACAAACGCAGTACAGCGCCTGACCGGTCTGTTCCCCAGTGTTGCCATATCTTCCGAGCTGAAAGGGCTCCCTGACTTGCTGGCTGGACTGGAAGAAAATTCTTACCATCTGATAATTCTTCCTTATGCCCCCACAGAACCGGATATGATATCCATCCCCCTATGTACGGAGCACTTGTATTTTTATCTTCATAAAAAACATCGGTATGCAAAGAGAAAATCTTTGAAAGTAGGAGAGATGAACGGAGAAAACATGCTTTTATTCCAGGATATCGGTTTCTGGTATGACCTTGTAACCGAAAAAATGCCGGATTCCCGGTTTCTCCTGCAATCCGAGCGTTACTCCTTTATAGAATTGATTTTAAATTCCACAATGCCGGCTTTCACGACCGATTCCATCCCATGCGACCAGCCTGTGAGCGACCGCGTGAAAGTCGCAATTGAAGATGAGGAGTTCAATGTGACTTACTATCTGACCGGGAAAAAAGGGACTATTGCGCCCATAGATTTTACCCGGCTTTTGCAATAGTCCCTTATAAATTAATTAAATTACCAAATCCACATGTTGTATCGTGCCGACTTCCCCGCTTTCTTTCAGGAAAACACCGGTGCTGCGGACAATGCCCTGCGTCTGGTTGGTTTCCATCTGCTTTACGGAAAACTCCGTGGCCGTATGTCCCAGATAAATGGCGCCGACCCCTGCGTCGCCAAGGGCTATCAGCCTGTCGCGTCCATCCGCATCCTTTGTCCATACCTTCAGATGCTTGAATACTTCGTCATCCTCGTCAATCCAGCCGTTGCCGTCCTTGTCATATGCCGCAAGGTCTTTAAAGCCGTCCCCGCTCTTTGTGCCGAAAAGTTCGCTTCCGTCGTTGATGATGCCGTCATTGTTCAAATCAAGCGCCAGAAAACCGCTGCCCTTTGCCAGAGAAGACAGTTCCTCCGCCTTGCCGTCGCTGTCCAAATCAAAGAAAAACGTCTGGTCGGAAAACGATGCCGGATTGCCTTCCAGATTGATGACAAGCGGGTCCACGCAAAATGTCTTTCTGGAATACTCCAGTCCCACTGCCTGTGTAAATTCCCTTGACATCTCCAGATTTAAGTTAAAATTGATGCTCCTGCCATCGGAGGTTTCCACCGTGCCCATCGTGGAAAAAGAAGTGACTTCCTTTTCCGAATAAATCTTTGACATGGTAACCCTCTCTTCCCAATGGCCCACACCCACCCGGGCGGTAGTGCCTTTTTGCGCAGCCTGTTTTGTACTTGCAGCCGCAATAGTAAGTGAACTTTGCTTCCATGCGCTTGCACTGTAGCCAAAAGCCTGCTGCGTTTTTCTGCCCCATCCGGTGTAATTGGGCCGTCTGTGCTGCTGCATGGCACGTAAGGATTCCAGAAGCTGCCTTAGCATCTTAATTTTAAAATCTTCCTCCGTGTCTATGGGTTTTTGTTTCGCGTTCCGGCTGTCGGCCATTTCCTTAATCCAGCCGGCTTTTTGCTTCTCCTCTTCAGAAAGTTTTTTGTTTCCGTTTTTTCCATTTCCTTTCTGAATAAAAGCTTCTTCTTTTGTTTCCGCACTCTGTGAAAGCTCCAGGGTTGCCGACTGCCCTGTCCAGCCTGAAAGCTTCTTCTCCGCTTCTTTGTCCGGGTCACCCTTCGGCGATGTACTGCCGGTCACCCAGTACCTGTCGCCCGAAGCCGTTACCCGAAGGTCATACGCTTTCGACTCCTCGTGCTTCGCTGCCATCATAATGGCGCTTTGTTTAATTCTCATGCCACACCTCCCTGTCTGCATGTTGCGTATAATTACGCCTAAAAAGGGGTTCCTTCCCCACATCAGTTCCCCTGTGCCATACCGTATAGATAGAAACAGGGTTAACTATTATATCGGCAGAAAACTGTAAAATATTACCTCCAATCGCTTAAAACAATATCGGCCCGCAGTAAGCGCCAGCCCGTCCCCGGCGGCAGATATGTTTCCAAAAAGGACCGTGTAAAAACGACGGCCCTTGGAGGTTGTATTTTAACCTCCTATGTGCCGCTGCGTTTTTACCCGAGTGAGAACGCGTCCTGTTGGAAACATATCTGCCGCCGGGGACGGGCTGGCGCTTACTGCGGGTCGGCGTTGTTTTAAATGCTTTCCAGCACTACGCCATGTGCAATTCCCGGAACGGTCTGGCCTTCATTAAAGCTGGTCTTGCTTAAAAGCGCCCCTGTAGGCACAAAAAGAACCTTTTTCCAATTGTGCTCCGAAAGCTGTTTCAGGATATAAGCGGAAAGGGTGACTGCGCTGCAGCCGCATCCGGAACCTCCGGCATGGGTATCCTGTGTATCTGCGTCAAATATCTCCATGCCACAGTCAAGATGCCTGTCGGAAATATCATATCCTTTGTCACGCATCAAATCAATCAGCAGCTTTTGTCCCACGCTTCCCAGGTCCCCTGTTATGATTTTGTCATATTCATCCGGCTGACTGTTGTAGTCAATAAAATGGCTGGCAATGGTGGACGCCGCTGCCGGAGCCATGCAGGCGCCCATATTTAAGGAATCCTTCAATCCGAAATCCACGATTTTACCCACTGTCATGCCGGTAATCCTTGCCTTACAGCCTTTTTCTTTTTGTGACCCCAAAACAAACGCCCCGCTGCCCGTTACGGTCCATGACGCAGACAGCGGCCTCTGGTTTCCGTATCCCAGAGGGAAGCGGAATTCCTTTTCCGCACTTGCAAAATGGCTGGAGGTGACACAAATGACGTTTTCCGCAAAGCCGCCGGACACCGCCATTGCTCCGAGGGTCAAAGATTCCCCGCAGGTGGAACATGCCCCGTATACACCCAGTAGTGGTATGTTATAATTCATAATACCAAATGATGTGGCTATTGATTGACCCAGTAAGTCACCGGCAAAAATGTACCGCATGTCTTCCGGCTTCTTTCCTGCCTTACCAAGCGCCATGTAAACGGCGTCCTTTTGCAGGCTGCTCTCCGCTTCTTCCCATGTTTCACAGCCAAACATGTCGTCTTCGCCCACCATATCAAACAAAAGCCCCAGAGGACCTTCCCCTTCTTTTTTTCCCACGATGGAGGCGCTGCCGTTGATATACACTTCCTTTTTCAGTTTCAGGCTCTGGCTGCCAACTGTACACAGATTGTTTTCGCTCATATTTTTCTCCATTTCGAAACGTCAAAAATACTTACTTATAAAACCGCTTTTTGCAGGTTATTCAAATTTACCCTCTGCAACCATGCGTATCAGTTCATCCATCTCATGGTCGTTTTTCACCTGACTGCTTCTGTTTCTAAGCACTTCCCTTTCCTCATCCGTCATATTGTTGATTCTTTCCCTTGCATTGTCCTCCATGGCAAACCCTACCGGTAAATCCCAGAACGCACCATCTCCCATAACACCGTTTGCTCCGTTAAAAGTGTCCATACTTTTTTCCTCTCTTTCTCTCATTTTAAAATCTGCAACAGAACATGCAGTCCTCTTTCATTATGTAAGTATGGACACAGATTTGCATTTTATTCTATTTTGTAATAACATAAATATACTCATAAAGATTCAGGTGGGAAGCCCACCTGAATTTGTTGAAAAAGATGTTCGTCCAAACACCGAAAACGGGCGGTTACCCATGAATTGTGGCCGCCCGACAACCCGGAATTTATCTGTATGTAAAAGATTTTTGACAGCGTTTTCGAAGGTGTGTCAAAGCCTATTGATAGACGATTTTCTATAAATGAGTTATTATTCTTTCAGATAGAGGTCACAAATATGGAAATTGAGAAGAAATTAAAAGAAGCAAGAACAAATGCTGGTTTAACACAAGAACAGGTTGCTGAGAAAATTATGGTTTCAAGACAAACCATATCAAATTGGGAAAACGGAAAATCCTTGCCAGATATTGTTAGTATTATCAAATTGAGTGACCTTTATCAAATTAGTTTAGATGAACTATTGAAAGGAGACACAAAAATGAACGAAAAGATTGAGAAGGATGTAAAGGTTGCGAAAAATAATAAAAGATTAATATTCGCAACAGCAATTTTGTTATTTGCTGTTGCGATAATTTATTCGATTAGCACTTTCGCGGGTGGTGCGTTTTATGACTTCTGTGAGGCTGCTATAATATGGATAGCGTTAGGCATTGGCGTTGCGTTTGCTATAACATATATGAGCCAAAAAGACGAAGTTATATCTGGGAAAAAGGATGCATAAACTTCCCGTTTGGCTATCTGATTACAGCATGACACAGACTTTCTGGCAACTCGTTTTCATAGAATTACCGGATATAATTGGTTCTGACAAACTCTTCTTTTTCCGGCAGACCGTATTTTTCTTTTCCATCGGCAATACATTTCATCAGAAAGGACATGTTTCTCGCCAGTACGCGCATGGTCTGCATACCTTCCGCATCCTGCGCTGCCTCTCCCGGCTCCCTGCCGTGAACGGCATTCCAATACTGCGTGGATGCTATCGGCATTCCTGAAATGGCAAAAAACTTGTTGATTTCATCATAGGTGGCAGAAATGCCGCCGCGTCTGGCTACCACTGCGCTTGCGCCAACCTTCATGGTTTTGTCAAACGGCGTGCTGTAAAACAGGCGCGTCAGAAACGCTATCAGGGTTGCGTTTGCCGAGCCGTAATATACCGGCGTACCCACCACCAGGCCGTCGCATTCCGCAAATTTGGAGGCAGCCTCGTTGACTACATCGTCAAAAACACATTTACCCGAACCTTTCTTGCAGGTCTGGCAGGCAATGCAGCCCCTGACGTCCTTATTTCCCACATCCAGAACCTCGGTTTCAATGCCTTCTTTTTCAAAAATGCCTATCATCTCGTTTAAGGCAAGCTTTGTGTTTCCCTGCACGCGGGGACTTCCGTTAATCAATAATACTTTCATGTCGATACCTCCTTTTTGTTTATACATCACTCGTCCAGCACGGTGGACCTGTACTCAATAGATATAATATTCTCCCCCTGCAGGATAAAGCACAGCTTCATGCCGTCCCTGCCGTACACCAGCATTCCGCCTTCCTCTGCCGCCTCACTGCCGTACGCCTGCTGCAGCTTTTCCAAGGAATCCCCTATGCATATGCCCTCTGCCGTCATCACGGAATCATCCTTTAGCACGATGGAAGATATCAAATCTTTATCCTGCATGGGATAGGTGTCAATTTCAAATCCGTTGTAGGTATAGATTTTATCCAACCCTTCAAAGGCGCAGCTTGCCGCCTCAAAGTAAGAAGCAGGCTCCCCGAGGGCTTCCACCACCGGCGCGGCGTCGCCATCCACTTCCAACGTCACATCCCGGACAACAAAAACATATCCCTTGTGTTCCGTTTCCGTCTGCGGCTCCTGTGCCTGACCGTTCTCCCCGGTTTCCGCCGGACTACCGGTCTGTGAGCCTCCCGTTACGGCATTTTCCACATTGCCGTCAATCACCTTTTCACTATCCCCGCAGCCTGCTAAAAGAAGCGCTGCCGTTATCATCATTGCCATAATTTTTTTCATATTGTTCCTCCTTTTCCTGCTCGTAGGCATCTATCTTTTCTTCCCAAATTTCGGAAAGATGCTCCTCCCCCCGCCTGTCGGGAAGACCTGTTTCCTCTGCCAGCACTTTTCCCAGATACCGGGTAATCTTTTCCGCACCCGAAAGGTTTAAGTGTAAACCGGCGTCATAGGTATCCGTGGAAAAATCCAACCCGGTTTCCTCCACCAAATCAAGGAAATTGATATAGAGCAGTCCGTTTTCCTCTGCATACTCTTCCATCTGCACTTCCCATTCCTCGTACCAATACGGATAAAGACTGGGCGCTTTCACCAAAATCAAAGTGATGCCGTTTTCCTTGCACAGCTTCGTTATCCTGTCCAGATAATCATAGGCGTTCTCCCCGAAACGGTAATCCGCAAGGATTCTGCCCTCCGGCACGTTTTCGGCCGGTTTTACGTCCACCCGCATATAATAACCGTTATGGGATACCTTTGGCGCATAAAACATGCCCGCCACATCTTCCGCGCCCACTTCACTCCAGCGGGAATGGTAACGCAGAAGAGGGAACACATAGTCCAGAAAATGTTCCTCCCCCGTCATGGACGCCCTGATGGCATTTACCTTCGACATGGACCAGCGCATCCCTTCCAGCGTCATGCGGTTATACGCCTCCCTCTGGGGCTCGTTGTACTGCATGGACAGCACGTTAAATATCACCACCTTGGGTTTTTCATAGCGCAATGTGTCCTCCAGCAGGTAATAGGACTGCCAGATAAGCTGCTGTGCGCTGCCCCTGATGTAACTGTTGATACCGTACTCCTCCCACAGCACTGCCGGGGAAAAATTTTCATAGACCTCACAGTCACCGATAAAAATCACGTCATGGTCTTTTTCTTCCTGATAATATTCTGCAATCAATGCCCCTTCCACCACATCCGCATAGTATTTGGGCACTAACAGCCTTTGTAAAAGATAAAGGCTTGCCAGTACAATAACGGCCGTGCCTGCTATCTTCATTATTTTACGCTTTTTCATTTTCCCGGCCCTTCCGTCAGAATTGGTTATAAATAAACTGGCTGGCATCATAGCCTGCACCGTATGCGCCGGCAAGCAGGACAACTAAAAACAGTCCGTACCAGACTAAAAACCTTACCGGATAAGGTTTTGCCGCTATTTTATCCCTGACGCTGCCGCTGCGCTGCAAAAGGCTTACCGCTGTCAGCAAAAGCACTCCCAGCGCCAGCAGGATATAGTCCAGTCCTCCCAGCCCAATCCGTAACAGGGAGCCGTCCCACAAAATCTGCCAGTTCCCCTCCGTGAACATGGTTCCAAACATACGGAATGTCAGCAGTACGTTGCGGTAACAGTCAAAGGTCCGAAGACAGCTCATCAGCAAAACCGTCCGAATCACCTGAAACAGCTTGAAGCCGAATTTTCCCTGTACCGGAAAACGCTTGTGGAAACGGGCATACAGGGGTTCCAGTTCCTGGGATACCATAATGACTGCCCAGTTACCAAGCCCCCAGACAATAAAGTTCCAGCTTGCGCCATGCCAGACGCCGGTGGCAAGCCATACGGCAAAGGAGGACAGGTATACCGGCATCCTTTTGCCGACCGCCTCCCCGAAATGCGCCCGTGCAAACCTGCTGAACTTGAGCATGGGCTTGCAGACGGAGATTGGGTAGAAAATATAATCCGTAAACCATGTGCCCATGGTGATATGCCACCTTCTCCAGTACTCCTTGATGGACTTGGAAAAGTAAGGCCGGTTAAAATTCTCTTTCACCGTTATGCCCAGAGTTTCCGCAATGCCTATGGTTATGTCAATTCCGCCTGTAAAATCCGCATATAGTTCCAGCGCATAAAAAAGCATTCCCACAAACACATACGCGCCCCGGTAGGCGTCCGTGTCCCTAATCAGCGTGTTCACGCCTGCCAGAATCCTGTCCGCGACAACCATCTTTTTAAAATAACCCCACAGAATCCTCTGCAAGCCATAACTTACCGTTTTGCCGCAGAAGGCATGCTGCGAAAACAATGACTTTGCCAAATCCCCGAACCTGCTGATTGGCCCCTGTACAAGCTGCGGGAAAAAGGAAACAAACAACGCCAGCTTAAAAGGGTTTTTCTCGGCGGGAACCGTCCCCCTGTAAACATCTATCAGATAGCCAAGCGCCTGAAAAGTGTAAAACGAGATTCCCATGGGAAGCGCAATGTCCAGAAAACCAAACTGTTTTGCACTGCCTGCAAAACGCAACAGTCCGTTTACGTTGGAGATGGCAAAATTGGTATATTTTACAACTGCCAGAATGCCGAGGTTCAGCAACAGACAGGCAAGCAGCCATTTCCACTGTCTGCCTTTCATTTTTTCTTTATAGGCTTTCCGTTCCTCTTTGGAAAGGGTTTCCTTTCCTGCTTTTATGTAGGCCTTCTGTATCTCCCCTATCTTTCCAATCCGGCAGGCCGTAAAGTAAACTGTCACGGTCGTTGCCGCGATATAAAGCAGGTACGACGGCCCGGCAATAAAATAAAACAGATAGCTGAAGACAAGGAGCAGCCCCCACTGAAACCTCTTCGGAACCAGATAATACATCAGAAACACCGCTGCCAGAAAGCCCAAAAACTCATATGATGTAAAGAGCATGGTTATTCCTCATCTTCCAATTCCCGAATCAGTGCATAGATAGCCTTTGCGGAATTAAAATTTTCGGGCGTAATCTTTTCTGCGGAGACGGTTATGTCAAACCGGTCATTGATTTCCGAAATGATGGATACGATATCAAAGGAATCCAGTATCTTATTGTCAATCAGGCCCTCGCAGGTTTCAAAATCCACCTCCGGGTGCAAATCACCTAAAATCTCCAATAATTCTTCCATAATCATTTTTCCTTTCTCTTTTGATAGTTATTTTTTAAAGTTACCCTGTCAAGCTTACCGTTTGCCGTAAGGGGCATCTGCTCCAGCTTTACAATCCTGTTGGGGAGCATATAACGGGGCAGCTTATCCTTTAATGCGGCAGCCAAATCCTTTTCCTCTATGGCTCCCACATAGTATAATACTATTTTCCCCTTTACATCATCGTAAATACATCCGGCAAGCTTAACTTGTTCCACCATGTTAACATTGGCTTCTATTTCTCCCAGTTCAATCCTGTGGCCCATGTGCTTAATCTGGTAATCTTTTCTGGAAACAAACAAAAGCTCTCCCCGCTCATTGTAACGGCCCAAATCGCCTGTGCGGTAAATCAGCTCCGGGTATGCCGTATTTAACGGATTCTGTACAAAAACCTCCCCCGTTTTTTCAAAATTGTTGTAATACCCAAGCGTCAGGGAGGTTCCCCTGATACAGATTTCTCCGGTTTCCCCCTCCCCGGCCCTTTCGTTCTTTTCATTTAACAGGATAATCTCCGTATTTTTAAAAGGCCGTCCGATAGGGAGCGCCTCATCCGGCGCAAAGTCCCGTTCCACCTTATAATAGCAGCACATGCCCGTCCCCTCTGTGGGACCGTACAGATTCACAAACTTTGCATCCGGCAGGGCTGCCCTCCATTTTTCAAACTGTTTGATGGGAAAAACCTCGCTGCCGAAAGCTACCGTTTTCAGGAACTTTGGCACCACCGTCTGAAAGGCGCCAAAGGCGGATATCATCGTCAGCGCGGATACCACCCAGCATATGGTATTGATTTGGTGTTGATTCAGATACTCCACCAGCTTTACCGGAAACAGAAACAACTCCCGCGGTATCAGATACGTGGTGGCGCCAAACTTTAAGGTCGGATACAGTTCCTTCAGGCAGGCGTCAAAATAAAGCGGGGTCTGGTTGCCGAACACCGTATTTTCATCAAACGCAAGCACCTCCGAAAGCTGCTCTATATAGTCGATAACGGAACGGTGGCATGCCGCCACGCCTTTTGGCACCCCCGTGGAACCGGAAGTGAAAACAATATAAATCGGGTCCGTGTCAATGGCTTTGTCATGTATATCCTTTAAGGCAGCGTCGTCAATCCGGGTATGGCAGATGTCATCATACAGCACGATTTCCCCGTCAAAAGCAAGCTGTTTTGCCAGTTCTGCGGTTTCCCCATCGCAGATGAGCATTTCGGCCTTCACATTTTCCAGTATCAGCCGGATTCGGCTTGCCGGCATCTCTTCATCAATCGGCACATAGAAATCACCCGCCGTTATAATGCCAAAAAAAGCCGCGATTTCTTTGGGGCGCTTGCGCATAAACACCACCACCGGCTTTTTGTAAATTCCTTTTTGATGTATGTATGTGCCGACGGCACGGCTTTGCTCGTATACCTGTCTGAAGGTAAGGGCCTGTGTGTCATCGGCAAATGCTGTTTTATCCGGTTTTACCGAAACAATATGGTTCAGATAGTCGAGTACATGATTCTGCATGGTTTTCACTCCGTAATCAAATGTTCATAATTCTTTTTCAGTCTGCCGCAGGCAAGAACCGCTTTCTGCGCCAGAACCTCCATCACATCCAAAAATCCTGCCTTTAAGGGGAAATCCCGTTTGATAAGGGACAATTCCGTGCAGGCCAGCAGTATGACCTGCGCCCCCGAAGAAGACAACTCCCCGGCAACAGCCTCAAAAAGGGGAAGTTCCACCGGGTTGCCCGCCTTGACATTGTCATATATGATATGCATCACCTTCTTTTGTCCGGCTTCGCCGGGCGTGATGCAGTCGATGCCATGTCTGGCAAACTCCTCTTGGAAGAGCCTGCTTTCCACAGTGCCGTCGGTTGCCAGAATGCCTGCTGCGGTGATGCCCTCCTTTTTCAGGTACAATGCAGTTTCCTCCACGGCATTTAAAATGGGCACGCCTATCTCTTCCTCCAGCTTTTGCTGGAAATAATGGGCCGTGATACAGGGAATGGCGAGCAGCTCTGCCCCGCTGCCTGCCAGTCCTTTTCCAACCTCCACCATCTCCGGCACCGGATTATCGGCAGAAAGTCCTAAAATGTAACGGGTCCGGTCAGGTATCCGGGGCTTGCTGTGCAGCAGGATTTCTATATGCTCCTGGTCTGACGCAGCGTCGGTCATTTCCACTATAAGTTGTAAAAAATATGCCGTTGCCATCGGACCCAGCCCGCCCAGCACGCCTAATTTTTTCATAAGTTTCTTTCCTCGTTTCATTCTGCCGGCAAAACTTTCCCTGTCAGTTGATTTCCGGATACAGGGAACGGTCATAATTGTGGGAATTGTAATGCATCGCAGAATACTCCATCAACTCTTCATCTGTCCACATAAAGATGCGGGGATGGTCCGTTCTGGGTGTCGTATCAAAATGATACCACCCCTCCCCGATATCCACCAGATTCCAGTAATGCTCCCTTCTTGTGGGAATCTTTGTGATGTCCATGTTGGAGATGCCCGCCCTTGTCAGCAGTTCTTTTGCCGTACAGGCATACACATAGCAGTCGCCCTTTCTGTCCGCTAGGCCTTCATATGCAGCCCTGACCCAGTCCCCTTTTTCCGAATGGTTGATATACGCAATATGACGTATATTCCAGTTGTAAATAGCCTGTACCTTCTCCAGCTCCGTCATCTCAGGGGTAATGATTTCCGCCAGCACCGCGTCTGCAAGGGCATCCACCTCTTCTATGGAATACATCCTGGGCGTGACCGTCAGATTCACCGTCACGCTCGTGGCATTGCCCGCCAAATCCTTTGCCGTATAAGTGATGGGATAAACGCCTTCTTCGTTTAAATTGACGCCTGCCGTATCCACCTCAAGCACCAGCCCGTCCGGGCAGTTATCCGTCACCGAGATATTTTTCTTGTAAGAAATGGTATCCCCAATAAAATACTGCAAGTCCTTTGCGCCGCTTATCACCGGCGCTTCCGTATCCTCAAACAGTGTCAGCTGCGCAGTCTTTTGCGTTTCGTTGCCGCCGCCATCAGTAAAGCTGATGATAACCTCCTGCGTTCCTACATAGGATAAATCCGGCTCTTCCAGAAAGTCTGCCGTTACATCAGTGGCGTCCTCTATCCCTACAATAAATTCTTCTGCTTTCCGGGGCACCAGAGCAAATCCTTCCACATCCTGTACTTCAGCCATGGGCGGCATGGTATCCGCCACATGCAGACGGGAAGTATAAACCGCCCCATCCACTTTCAGGGACACTTCGTAATCCCCTACCCTTCCGTAATCAAACGCGTCCACCTCTGTTATAAAAGAAACTTCCTTTCCTGAAATTAAAAAGCTTTCCGGCCTTGGCGCTCCCTGCCCCGCTTCCACGGTCAAGTCCTCCACTACCGGAGAAAGAAACAACTCTGCCTCCACAACAGACATATTATTTCCCTTGTCGGTAAGAACCACCTGCACAGTCTGCCCGCCTGCTTTTGTAAAATCAGGCTCTGCGGCATACTCCACTGTCACCGCCGTCGCATCCGTAATATTCGTCACAAAAGCATCTGCGCCGCAGGTCTGTCCTATTTCCATTTTCACCGGTACCGGTTCACACGTCGGCGCAATGGTATCCTCTATGATAAGAGTGCATTTGTGGGTAAACCATCCGCTTTTCACTTCTATGTGATATTCCCCCGGCTCTGCAATATGAAAAGGCTGGCTTTCTCCTGTAAAAAAAGCAGTTTCATCCGGCTTTTTTAAAAAGTCGGATGGTTCCACCTTTACGCCTGCCTCCACCCTGCACACTTTGTAGGCAAGGCTGTCCACGTAAAACCAGCCGCCGGCAAAAAGCAGGAGCAAAAGCGCCAGCATTATGCAGATTACCTTGGCCGTTTTATATTTACCTTTTTTCTTCTTTTTTCTCATGGCTTGCTTCTCTTGCCCATGCTGCATTTTAGTCATGTTTCTTCACAAACTCCTGCCTAATAATATACCTCTTTTCACTATAATTGACAATAGTTTGTTTTTGGCGGTTCCGGATTTCTGTATTTTGCATGGCGGCAGCCCGGGCAGGCATTTGTTCCAACGGGACGCGCTTCCGCTCGGGTAAAAACGCCGGCCCTTAGAGGTTGTAAGACAACCTCTAAGGGCCGGCGTTTTTACACGGTCCCTTTTGGAATCAAATGCCTGCCCGGGCTGCCGCCATGCAAAATACAGTAACTCCGGTATATTTTTATTAGAAAAAGTACCGGCGCTTAAAGCGCCGGTACTTGCCTTCAGTATGTTATTCAGCCCAGTCCTGCCATACTACCCAGTCTTCGTCATAGGTAAAATATTCCAGTGAAACACCGGTTACTTCTCCCCATAAGTCAAAGTTTACTGCGAAAACAATAACTTCATCATAGTCTGAAAGGTCTGCGTCACAGAACCATACATCCCTGATTTCATAATCCATCAGCCGGTTCCATACACCGTCCTGTTTGTAGAAACCGATATCCAGCCATACGGTGTTTCCCATGTCATGCATTTCTTCAAGGCTTTGTCCGGTGTACTCGTAAAACCCTGTATACTCATTGCTTTCACCGGAATACACTTCCCAGACTACGTACCCATCCGTCACATTATACAGTCTCATATAATCATCAAGGGTCATGCCCATGGCCAGCCCGCGATTGGTCATAAACTCACCGTATTCCTCATATGAACCATCCGAGTGGTCGGTCAGATAGCTTTCACCCTCATATACGATGAACGCATGATTAAGTTCTACCGTTACCTGACTGCTGCCGTCCGTAAAAGACAGGTCGGCATCGCTCCAGTCGCCCGAAGCCATATTTTCCTGTTCTTCCTGTTCCTTGATTTCTTCTAGTTTCTTAGAAATCTTTTTCTTGTCCGCCTGGCTGTCAGCTTCTTCCAGCACACTTATGGCAGAAGCGTAATCGCCCCTTTCCACATAGCTTTCCGCCCACGCGATATAGGTTTTTGTCAGACCGCGAACCGCCTCCGAATTTTCAGGTTTCTTGTCAAGAATTTCAAGATACTTCTGTTCTGCATCCTTATAGGAATCTTCATCCAGAAATGTTTCGGCTTCAGCCATTAATTTGTTTATCTTTTTCTCTTCTTCATTTTTTCTGATAAAAATAAATGCCAGAACACCGATACAAACCACAAGCAGCGCTATCAGTATACCGACCACAACTTTTACGGCTGTGTTACCCTTTTTCTTTTCCGCAGGTACGGCATAAGGCGACTGATAGGCAGGCGGTATTGCTCCCGGAATGGGCGGCACTGCCCCGGGCATGGGCTGCATAGGCGGTACCGGGCCGGGCATGGGCTGCTGCGCGGGCGGTATCTGACTGTTCATAGGCTGCTGCATGGGTGGTACCGGGCCGGGCATGGGCTGCTGCGCGGGCGGTATCTGGCTGTTCATAGGCTGCTGCATGGGCGGCACTGCCCCGGGCATGGGCTGCATGGGCGGTATCTGACCGGGCATAGGCTGCTGCGTGGGCGGTACCGGACCGGGCATGGGCTGCTGTGTGGGCATTTCCCCACCCTCCCCTGACAGTTTTTCTCCGCAAAGGACACAAAACTTTCCTTCTGCATTTTCATTTCCACATTTTGGACAAATCATCTTTCTTCCTCCTCCTCGTTTTTCATCCTGTACTGTTTTTCTGCATCTTCCAAACTCTTATATCCATATAAATGAACGCTGTTTTCCATGGTAAGTTCCGCAAGATTTTTTCCCTGCTTTGCGCATTCTGCGACAAAACGCCCGTACAATTCCAGCATCTTATCGGAATAGGTACTGATTTCTCCCCTGAGATAAGTTTCATAAGAAGTATCGTCTATCCGGTCTTCGTAAGTATGAATAATACGGGCATTTGCAGACAAATGGGGGTACTTTTCGGCAAACGCCTCCATAAACCCAACCTGAATCTGCACAACCGCCTCTATAATCTGCTTTTTTTCTTCAGGGATAACGGGAAATCTTGCTGCTATTTCGGCATACTCCCCGGGCGCGGTGCTTTCCATCATCCTGCCATACTTTTCCTCAATCATATTCCGCCCACAGGCATATGCGGCTTCAAAGTCGTACAAATACTGCAAAAGCATTTTCCGGTCCCATGTCAGATACTGGCTCTTCCTCATAATAGAAAATGTCTTCCAGTCATTCTGGCAGCTCGCCCTGCCGCCTGCATTCCTGACCTCATCAAAAGCGTCAAACTCTGTTTCCGCAATCTGTTCCGCCAGTTCTTCCCTGCTTTTGCCGGAAAAAACTGCCTTTCGCAAAAGTTCCCCTGCATGTGCCTCCAGATACCTTTCCCGGTTACCGGCGATATCCTTTTCATATAATCTGTCGGCCAGTTCTCCCGCCAGTTTTTCCACCAGAAGAATGCTCTCTTTCACCGGCTTCTTTTCCGAAAGTTCTGCCAGAAGCGCCGCCATATTCTTATAGTCCTGTTTTCCGGCTATGCCGTGATACAGCCATTTATCATGGGGCGGATACTCTCCTTCTATATAATACACTAACTTCATGGCCTGCCGCAACCCTTCCGCGAGGGATATTTGCGCCGCAACCATATCGCCGCGTCCCGCCATCCTGCCAAAATTGTACTGAGCAGCCTGGGAAAAACGGGCGCAGGCCTCTGCTATCTTCAGATAATAAATTCTCTCGGGGTATCCTTCCTGCAATGTCCTGCGGACTGCCGAGAAAGTGCCTTCCCCATCCTTAAATACGGCCCCGTTTACGGCGGCAGCCAACGCTTCATCGGGAATATCCGCCCAATTAAAATCCGAAGCTGTCACGTTTTTCGTTATCTTGGGACAATTTTCTTCTCCAAGCAGCCTTCTGTAGAATCCCGATACCGTTCCCACACCGACCCTTGCACGCCCCTGCTTTGAAAAATGTCTCCTGAATCCTTTAAACTCGGACGGCAGCCCTTCATAAGCCTTTTGCAGCCTTTCCCCGATTTTTTCATACAATGCGTCGGAAAGCCACATGCTAAAGCCCGGCCCCCAGTCATGATCCCTGGATACGGCGTCGTCATATCCGAAACAGTCGGAGCCTTCCCCGCACAGCCCCACGGCAATCTCCTCTTCATATTCCGCGAACTGCTCCCGTATCATGGGAACGCCGTATGTTTCATAATACTCACGGCACAAATCCAGACCGCGGCCAGCCGCCAACCTGCATGCCGCCAGATTTTCCGAAAGCCTCTGGTAATATTCGTTCTCGCCAAGGGACAGCTTCATCCCTTCCATCGCCTTCTCAAAGCAGTCCGCCGCTTTTTCGTACTGCTGCTTCTTAAAATAATAGGTTCCCATGGAGGACAGCGCTGCACAGTAATGGGCGTCTTTAATGCCATGCTCCTCAAAAATCCCAAGGGACTTTTCAAAATATGCCACCGCCTCTTCATCCTCGTCCAGCTTCAGGCAGGTAGCCGCCAGATTGGCATAGGTCACCGCCTCCTCAAAATAGGTATCCTCATTTTCCTTCACAATAGAAAGCGCTTTTGTCAGGGAAGCCTTTGCCTCTTCAAACCTTCCCATTTCCTGATAAAGCAGGCTGATGTTGTTGTACAGGCTGGCAAAAAGCATGTCGTCCGCCGCCACCTTCTTTTCATACAGGCTGATAACCTCTTTATAGTACTCCAGTGAATCGGAAAGCCTGCCCCCCGCCCTGTAAGCGTTGGCAATGTTTAACAGCGTCGTGGCATATGCCGTGCTTCCCCCGATTCCCATCTGCTCCATCAGCTTCAAGGCGGATTCCGCGTACCTGAAAGAGTCCTCCACCTGGCTGGTTTCCCTTTTATAACCTATCATTTCATTTAAAAGCCGCAGCAAGGCGCCGTCATCTTTTTCTTCCATGGCCTGCATTATCGTATTTTCTAAAAGCGCCTGCGCTTCTTCGCCCTTGTTTTCCTCAAATAACGCATCCAGCCTTTCGATGATTTCCTCTACCTTCATCCCTGCCTTACCTCCCTTTTTCCTCATTCCTGCACTCTGAGTCCTTTGGGATAGTGGTTTTTTACCATCCCCCCGGCTGCTTTGCCCCAGCCCAGACTATAACCGTCCACGCACACAAGGCACCAGCCTTTCAGGATACCATCCCCCTGCACGGCAGAACGAACTCCCTCCATCGGCAGGGCCTGACCGCACAGATACCGTCTCACTTCGTTTCCTCCTGCGGTAAGATACATACACTGGCAGACATCTTTCGATCCAAGCGCCAGCGCCAGCGCATGGGATGGCTCAAACCGGTTCTTTTTAAACGTTCCCAAATGCAGTCCCGGTCTTAGTACCCTGAGTCCCTTTAATGACGGTGTATCCATGGGCGCAAGGTATAGCTGTTCCCCGAATTTTATATATGCACCCTCTCCCGCAAATCCGGGAAGGCACTGCTTTTGAAACTCCAAAAACTCCCTGTACTCTGTTTCCGGCAGACCTTTCTCCATACCCTTACGGCTGCTCAGACATACCGAGTCCCCTTTTCCTTTTCTTTCCAAAACCGCAAAAAAATGTCCTTCTCCGCGTATTTTATGGGGCATAAGCCGCGCGGTACTTTCTATCCCCGGCGCAGGCTCGTCAAGCCACTTTCCCTGCCCATCTACAAATCCATCCGGCTTCTTTATCCCCGCAATGGAAAAGTCGGGATGGCTGTTTATAAAACGGCTGACTGTCCCTTCATCTTCCGCCGGTGCAAAGGTGCAGGTGGCATATACAAGCCTTCCGCCGGGCCGTAGCATCTCCCCCGCACAACGCAGGATTTCATCCTGCCTGTCCGCGCACAGCGCGACGTTTTCCTCGCTCCACTCCGCACAGGCGTCGTCATTTTTACGGAACATGCCCTCGCCGGAGCAGGGGGCGTCCACCAGAATTTTATCAAAATATGCCGGAAAAATCGTCGCCAGCTTTTCCGGGGATTCATTTGTCACAATGGCATTTAAGACTCCCATCCTCTCCACATTTTCAGAAAGAATCTTTGCCCTCGCCGGGTGAATCTCGTTGCTCACCAAAATCCCTTTTCCCTGCATACAGTCCGCAATCTGCGTCGTCTTCCCTCCCGGAGCCGCGCACAAATCCAATACCCTTTCCCCGGGCTTTACCTCCAGAAACAAAACCGGCGCCATGGCGGAGGGCTCCTGAATATAGTAAACGCCCGCCTCATGGTAGGGATGCTTTCCGGGCTGCTCCTCTGTTTCATAATAAAAGCCGTTGTCCGTCCATGGCACCCTCTGTAACCGGAAAGGGCTTTTCTCCAGAAACGCCCCGGTATCCGTCTTTCTCATATTGAGTCGCAGGGCGTGGCATTCTTTTTCTTCATAGCTTTTCACAAATGCTGTATACTCTTCTTTAAGCATTGCCTGCATTCTCACTAAAAACGGTTCCGGCAGCATGTCTATTCCTCACTGTACGACAATTTTTTGGTTTTTCAGGATTTCCGCCTTTTGCATTGCGGCATCCCCGGCGTGCATTTGATTCCATAAAGGACCGTGTAAAAACGATAAAACATTGTAACTTCAATGAAAAATGCCATATTTCAGGCATTTTTCGGCGCGAAACTTAGTACTTCTTAGCGCAATGCCCTTTGGCATGAGCTTTAGAAGTACTTTTCACGCTACCGAGCGAGAGCGCGTCCTGTTGGAACAAATGCACGCCGGGGACACCGCAATACAAAATGCGGAAGCTCGAACTGCTTTTATTATAGCATTATTTATTGAATAGTGGTATACTGTATTTTATTTGACAGAAAAAAAGAATTTGTGGAGGCTGGCAAAGTGGCGACGGGTATTATGATAATGGGTTCCGCCGGAGCCGGGAAAACAACGCTCGGCAAAATGGCGGCCGGGGAACTGGGATTTGCCTTTGTGGATATTGATGACTATATATGGCGCAAAGATACAGAAATTCCTTTTTCAACAATGTACGCAAAGCCGGAAAAAATCAGCCGCTTAATGGAAGCAATATCTGACTGTGAACATTTCGTAATGGCAGGTTCCATGAATTCATTTCATGAGCATTTTGACCCTTTTTTTGAATTGGTAGTCCACCTGCATGCGGATGCACGGCTTCGCGTCAGCCGCGTTCATGAGCGTGAACGGAAATTATTTGGGGAACGCATTTTAACCGGCGGTGATATGTACGGGGCACATCAGGCATTTTTAACTGACTGCGCAGGATATGACTATGGAATTGGCGGCTGTACACTGCAAAAACATGAGGACTGGTTAAAATCACTTCACTGCCGTGTGCTGCGGTTGGATGGAGCCCGCCCGTTACGGGAAAATCTGCATGCTGTAGTCAGTACATACAGAGGTTTACAAACAAGCATTTGACGGAGGAATGTTAAAGATGAATAAAATAGGGACAAAAGGACTTTTGCTGAGAATCTTTACGCCTACGCTGGTTTTGAGTTTAAGCTATTTACTTCTGGGGCATTTCTGCAATATACCGCATATACTGCTGTTTTGTATATTGGGAACTTTTATTCTGGTGCCAATGGAACTGGGGATGATTTTTTCGGCAAGCAAAAAAGAGTATGGAACGGTTTCACTGAAAAGCGCCTTTTCAGATTATGTAAAACTTGCAAATTGGAAAGTGATAATCATTTCTTTTGTATTCTTTGGAATAGCCGGATTGCTGTCAGCTTTTATTGCTCCTGTCGAAAATCATTTTTTTGCAGGAATAAGAAGCAGTGTACTGCAAAGCCTGCCAACAGGTTTCGATTGGACAAATCAAGAATGGATTAAATCATTTTCAAAACCAATGCTGGTTTTAACTTGTATCTATTATGGTATTTTCAATGTATTTGTCGGACCGATAACGGAAGAATTATTTTTCAGAGGGTATCTCACGTCCCATTATAAAACACAAAATTCTTTTACTCCGGTACTGATTGCCGTTTTGTTTTCGCTTTACCATTTTTGGCTGCCTTTCAACAATATATTTCGCATATTAGTATTCGCACCTGTCGCATATGTGGCATATAAGAAAAAAAATCTGTATATCGCCATCTTTTTTCATTGCTTATGCAACCTGTTTTCGGTAGTCAGTTTTGTGTTGGCAATAGCGTGAGAAGAAGTTCTAACTGCCTTTGGCAGTTTTCACTCGCAGCAGAGGCTGCTTCGCGGAGAACTTCTATGTCTCACGCTTGATAAATTCCCTTATACACCTTCTCAACTTAAAAGTTAATTTTTCCTTCATATTCCATTGAACGCATTTTGTTGCTGCCATCAAGTTTTTGAAACTGTCCATATTCAATAAAACAAAGACCACACTTTTCCATAACATGGCCTGATGCTTTGTTCTGTTCCACATGACTGGAAGAAAACCTGACAACATCAAAGTGTTCATTGGCAAACTTCATCATTGCTTTGGCCGCTTCGGTAGCATAACCATTCCCCCAACAGTCATATCGCAAATTATAACCAAAACTCCAGAAATCGATTCTATTATTATCAGGACCAATACTTCCGCTTCCAATGAGCAAACCATCTTCTTTTCGCTCAAAACCAAAATGATATTCTTCATCCGGTTCCTGAAGCATAGTAAGCCACTCAACAACTGCTTCCAAAGATGTGTATGTGTTATAAACCATGTACTTTGCAACTCGCTCATCACTTACCCACTGAAATACCGCTTCTGCATCTTCTATTTTAAGAGGTCGCAACAGGAGTCTCTCCGTTTCGATGATATAATTATGCATTTCCCTACCTCCATGTAATTCCGTTTTTTATCAGCCGATTCGAAATTTCTATTCTGCCGTTCTCTCCAAAATCAGGTTCCGACTTTTCTAAATCATACACCAGCATGTTTCCGTTTCCCTTTCCTATTGTATCACTCATACGCCCTGCATTCCATTTATATTTTTCTGAAATCTAAAAAGCATTCTAATCCGTTTACACAATCCGTTCATAATGTGTTATACTTTGTTATGTAGTTTTCTTTCACAGAAATGAGGGACAAAATGAAAAAATACAATATAATCCATTTGCCAAAAGAACAGTGGAAGAACCACATACTTCCCATGGATTACACTTCAGACTTTTATTACGATGTTTCCATCGAACAAAAAGACGAGGCTTTTGTGGCATCCTTTGTCAGAAAAGCAGCCCTGCCTCCTATTACCCACACCGGGGAGGAATACGACTTCCCGGACAAACTGTATCAGGATTTCTGGGAAAAGGCTTATGCCTGGGGCATTTTGGAGGAAGGAAAGCTTGTCGGCGCCATTGAAACCTGCCCTGAAGAATGGTCCAACCGCCTGCGCGTCACGGAGCTGTGGGTAGCAGAAGGCTTCAGACGAAAGGGTATGGGACATGCCCTTATGTCTGTTGCCAAAGAACAGGCTAGGCTGGAACGCCGAAGGGCCATCATTCTGGAGACACAGTCCTGTAACAGCGCCGCTGTTTCCTTTTACCTGAAAGAGGGGTTTTCCCTCATCGGATTTGACGCCTGCTGCTATGCCAACAACGACCTCTCACGCAGGGAAGTCCGCATGGAGCTTGGTTTTATCCGTAATAAACCGGAAAGGCTGCCCTCATCGGCAGTCACCATCCGTCCCGAAATGCCTGCCGATTACCTGCAGACGGAACGCATGGCCCAGCGTGCTTTCTGGAACAAACACAAACCGGGCTGCGACGAACATCTTCTTGTCCGTAAGCTTCGGACAGACAGCGCCTATCTGCCCGAAATCAGCCGGGTAGCAGAGGCAGACGGAAAAATTATCGGCTGCATTATGTATTCTGTATCTCATTTATCAAACGCAAGCGGAAACCATGCCATTATCACCTTCGGGCCGCTTTGTGTCGAGCCGGATTATGCCGGGATGGGCGTAGGCGAAATGCTGGTAAAAGAAACCGTAAAACTGGCGGCGGATGCAGGGTATCCGGGAATCGTTATTTTCGGCGAGCCGGATTATTACCCCCGGCTTGGGTTTTTGACCTGCGATAACTTTGGCATCACAACGGCAGACGGCAAAAATTTTGATGCGTTCATGGGATTGGAGTTAAAAAAAGGCGCCCTTTCGGCAATCGGGGGACGGTTCCATGAAGCGGAGGTATTTGAAACGCTGACCGCCGGGGAAACGGAAATCCTTAACCAAAGCTTCCCTTATCTGGAAAAGCAGCAGTTTCCGGGGCAGTGGTAATGCTGCTCTTTTCAATTAACAAATACAGGCCATGACGCTAAAAACCTCCACCTTTAATGGTGGAGGTTCAAAATTCATGCTTGTCCCGAATTGGACCCGGAAGCGCTTGCTTGCATTATTTCAGTTTCAAATGTTTCTTTTATATCTTTCGGTTCAACTTTACCGTAATATTCTCTCTCTAAAATATCTTCCGGATTTTCTTCGATATCAATCTTTTCCTTATAACTGCTTTTTAACATGTCACGCCAATCTTTCTTGTTGGACCTGATACATGTTAATATAATTTGCAAGTCATCAATCAAGCCTTCCACATCGCCTTCATTCAAGGCTTTGCCCCGATTATTCATCAACCGGCTCTTTGCTATTAAAACTGCTGTTTCTGCATCCTCTATATGTCTGTATGTACTCTTTGCTATTTTATGCTGGTTTCTTTTAAAGTCTTTACTGGCTGTTTTTTTCGTTAAAATCCATGCAAAAACAAAAGACGAATAAAGGCTCAGATACTGTGTATCTATTGCTGTTGCTGCTCCGGAAACGGCTTTATACATGCAAAACACTGCAATGGCAAAAGAAAGCGTCATAATCCAGTTTTCAAGATTTTCTATGCGCTTTTTAAACTTTTTCTTAAATTCATTCGACTTAATTTTCGATATGAAATAACCCAGAACAGATCCGAGCGCCAATATAAAAATCAGCAACCACCAATAGTTGCTTAAGCAAACCAATACTGATTCCCAAAATTTTTTCATTTCTATACCCCTATTAATTCCCCATAAAACTTTTGCATGCTAACATCGGAAATTTTATTCTTACACGGAACATCCTTGGCCAGTTTTCCCCTTGCTTCTTTCCAAGGTGATTCATCATGTGTCATTTTTTCTAATTCTGCAGCTGAAAATTTTCCGTAAAGATGATAAATTTTATTCAAAAAACTAACCGTGCTTTCCTCAAGCTGTGGAATGCTTTGCAAACCTGTTATAACCAATCCGCCCCAATCTCTGTATTGGTTATACAATAATGCGGAAACAGGCCCATGTACCCAAGCTTCAAAGTCAACATCCATCAGTCGTCTTTTATATATTGCCAAATACCACGCCTGCGCATAATAACACAATTTCTGAAGTTTCTTGTGACTCATCGGTTCAACGGATAAAAAGTACTTTGCTACTTCCAAAATATTTTCCATTCTTTTTCCCCCATTTTTAGTAAAAAGAACAACATTCCCCATTCAGGCACCTCCCCCATAAAGTACAGTCAATTTTTTCTGAACTAAAATTATGTATGCCCATCCAACAAGGTTTTATGTCTTTTTCTACTTTAATTATAGCACACCCTTCCTAAAAATCAATACTTTGTGGATAACATTGTGGAAATCATGTTGATAAGTTGTTGATAACTTTTTCAACACTAACATACTATATATAGTGCTTATATTTTATGATAACGGAATCAATTTTTCAACCGCTAGATAATGTATTCATTTTAGTATGAATGTACAAGAATCCTGATATAATGGGCATCAACGCCCCTACGGGGCAGAAAAGCAAGTGAAAAATACGCATCAGCAGCAAACCTCTCCGGCATAAATCTGCGAAACGCCGGATTGTGCATTATGGACGAACCTTGCCGACCTGAATGAGCATATATGGATACGGTTGATTTTAAGGCAACTATTGCGTTATTGAATTTACAGATACTCATGATATTATTTTAATAAATAAAGTATCAGGAGGATATGATATGTTATATTTACAAGAAAACTTAAAAAAATACCGTATGCTAAAAAATCTCACGCAAGAGGATGTTGCAGAGTATCTGGGGATTACACCTCAAAGTGTTTCAAAATGGGAACGAGGTGAGTCTTATCCCGATATTACACTTTTACCGGCATTAGCAAACATATTTGAAACAAGTATTGATTTGTTGGTAGGTATGGATACAATCCGTGCAGAAGCAACACGATACAACATTCATGTAAAAGCGGTTAATTATCAGAGGAAAGGAGATTATGATACTGCTGAAAAGATTTATCGGGATGCATTGCTAATCTATCCAAACAAACCGGGAATGATTCTTGGTTTAGCAAGTACATTGGCATTAAAGGGTAATACTAATGAAGCTATTGAATTGATGGAAAGAGGATTGCCAATATCAAGCAATGAGAAACAAAAAGCCACTATGCGTGCAACACTATGTTTCTTATATTTGAAAGCAGGATACAAAGATAAGGCTGACAGACTTGCTTCTGAACTTCCTCATACAAGAGAAAGCCGTGAAGTGGTTCAACCACTAATCCGGCGTGGTTTGACTGAATTAGAAATAAACGAAAACATTAAAAATATTTTACTTGGGGACGGAAAAGGTATTTGGTAAACAATTTATTTTGGGATAGTCCCAAAATTTTTGAATAGTTACAAGTGAGCTTACATTTTATCTGTTGTTTTTTTAGGGAGTATCCCCGAGTTTATGTAAACCTCCAAACTGATGTAAGATAAGATTACTCAGTTTGGAGGTTTTAGTCGGTGCCGTCCCTTCCCGTTTCGGATACCAGGTTCCCGTCCGCGTCGTAGGCATAGGACACGGCGGTGGTCTTCTTCCCGTCAAAAAGCTCCGCCGATACAAGCTGGCTGCTTTCATTATATACATACCTGCGGCTTTCCACAACATTTCCTTCTGCGTCCGTCTTTACGGCAGCCGTCCGGTTGCCCGCCATGTCATATTCATAGGTATAAACGTATGTGCCGTAATTCTCCTCCGTCTCTGTAACGCAGAGCAGCCTTCCGGCGTCGTCATATGCAAACGTCCGCACCGTCTCCACTATCCGGTAGGAGGAGGCGGCGTCCTTGTCATGTTTTGCGTGTTTGTTCCCGTGGGGGGACAGGCTGTCGTGCCCGCCGTCCTCATGCTTCCCGCCGTGTTTGTCGTCATAGGCGTAGCCCGCAAGGGACTCGGTGGCGGTCTCCCCCGTGATGAAGCCCCTTTCGTCATAGGTGTACGCATAGCGGCTTACCACCCAGCCGCAGTCGTCGCAGACATTGGTAAGCTCCGTAATCCGGTCCGCGCCGTTGTAGGCGTTGTAGGTGCTGATGCCGTTGGGCCGGTGGATTTCGGTGATGCGGTTGATGGCGTCGTATACATAGGTGGTGGCAAGCCCTTCCCTGTCGGTTACCTTTACAAGGTTGTCATTCAAATCGTACTCGTAGCGCACCTGCGTGCCGTCCGGGTAGGTGACGGCGGAGAGGTTGTCCGCGCCGTCATAAGCATAGGACACGGTATCCCCTGCGCCTTCCTTTCTGGAGAATCCGGTTTCCTGACCGTCTTCCCCGGGCGTCCTGAAGGTCGTCACCGACGTTATCCTGCCAAGGCTGTCGTAGGTATACAGGGTGTCCCCGGTTTCATCATACATGGACACCCTCTCCCCCAGGGCATTATAGGCGTATGCCACCGGCGCCCCGGTTCCTTCCCCGGAGGCGTCCCTGTAGGATTTCTCCACGAGGTTGTTTAACCTGTCATAATCGTAGCGGATGGTGTTTCCGCCGTTTGAGGTGTAGGCGGTAAGCCGCCCAGCAGCATCATAGGACATGGTTTCCCTGCGCCCTGCACTGTCCGTTATGGAGGTGAGGTTTCCCTCCACGTCATAGCCGTAATGGGTGCCCCTTCCTGCAAAATCCGTCACGGAGGTAAGGTTTCCCATCCCATCATAGGCATAATAAGCCGTGCTGCCCATGGGATTGGTAACGCCCGTAAGGCGGTCCTTTAAATCATACGCATAGGTGGTGGTGAGCCCGTAGGCGTCGGTGCGGGATACGAGATTTCCATGGGCGTCATAACCATAGTGTTCCGTCAGCGCCCTTTTGTCTGTGTAGGATATAGGGCGGTCTGCGCCGTCGTAGGCAAAAGCAGTTGTCTGCCCCAAGGGGTCTGTGGAGCCGGTGAGCCTGTTGTCCCCATCGTAGCCATAGGTATACACATACCCCATCGCGTCCGTCATGGAAGTCATGTTATAGCTGCCGTCATATCCGTAGCTGCTCGTACGGTTTCCCGGCGTGGTGATGCTTTTTATGTTGCCTTCCATGTCATAGACAATGCCTGCTGCCTTTTCCTCGGGGTCTGTCACGGTAATCATCCTGTCCGCCTTGTCATAAGCAAACGAAAAGGTATTGCCCAGCGCATTGGTCATGGCAGTGCGGTTGTTTCTCTCATCATAACCGTAAGTGGTGACGCCGCCCTCGGCATCTGTTATTTTAACCAGATTGTGGAGAATATCATACTCGTACAGGGTACTCCTTCCAAGGCTGTCCTCCTGCTTTATAATGTCGTCCCCGGAACTGTAAGTAAAAGAGGTTTCATAACCTAAAGGCGTGGCAATGCCCACAAGCCTGTGTGCGCCGTCATAGGAGTAAATATATTCACCGCCGTTTGGCAGTATTTTTTTCACCACCTGTCCATTTGCGTCTGTTTCATAGGCAGTAACGGCTCCCAGAGCATCCGTGACGCCCGTCACCACATCATGTCTGTCATAAACATAGGTTTCTTCCGCACCCAAAGGTGATGTCTGTTTTACCAGACGGTAAAGCTCGTCATACTCATATTTCCATGTTTCTCCCGCTCCGTCCGTCACTGCAAGGATATTTCCCACCGCATCATAACCGTAATGCTCTGCAATGCCCTCCGGGCTGGTGACGGAAATCAGGTTGCCCCGCATGTCATAGGCATATGTTGTCTGCCCGCCGTTTCCATCCGTATAGGCGCTGAGGCGCCCCATGGCGTCATACAGGTATGCGGTCTGCACACCGTTTCCGTCTGTCCGTGCCGTCAGATTTCCGTCTTTGTCATAAGTAAAAGCGGTAACTGCCCCTTCCGGCCCTGTTTTGGTGACAAGCCTGTTTAAATCGTCATAGTCATACGTGCCGGACGCCTCTCCGGGCAGCGTCTGCCCAATCAGATTACCCGCCGCATCATAGACATAAGAAGTCGTATTGCCGGCAGGATTGTTCACTGAAACAAGACGGTCCAAAGCGTCGTAATCATAAATCGTTTTTGCCCCGTCCACATCCGTGATGGCGCTGATGCGGCCAAATGCATCATACTCGTAAGTAACGCTTCTGCCCAGCACATCCGTCTGTACCGTGAGATTTCCGGCGGCGTCGTAGGCATAAGTCATCCTGTTGCCTGCCGTATCCGAAACTTTAGTTACGCGGCCCATGGAGTCATACTCATACGTTGTCTTTACTCCATAGCGGTCCGTATAGCCGGACATTTCCCCTGTTGCCAGATAAGCGTAGCTTTCCTTTTCTCCATTCGGGTAGGTGTTGGTAAGCAGCCTGCCTTCTTTGTCATACAGGTAAGTATGGGCGTTTCCCAGGGCGTCCTCCGCCCGCAGGAGCCTGCCGTTTTTATCATAGGTATATACGGCAAGGATGCCGGCTTCATCCGCTATATTAGTCATCCGTCCGGTTCCGTCATAGGTGTAAGTCGTCATGTTTTGGGCGGCGTCCTGCATTTTTGCCAACTGTCCGACAGCGTCATACTCATAGGCGGTTTTTCTGCCTTCCGGCGTAGTAACGGACAACACCCTGTCTTCCTTGTCGTAGGTATAAACCATGCTGCCGCCCTGTGCGTCTGTCACACTGACGGGCCTGTTTAACACATCATATCCATAGCTTACGGTATTGCCTCGTTCATCCGTCACCGAAATCAGGTTGCCTGCGCCGTCATAGGCATACAGAACCGTTCCCTCCATAGGGTTCGTTTCCTTTACCGGCCTGCCTGTGCCATCGTATTCGTAGGCATATACCCTGCTTTCATCATCCCACAGGCGAAGAAGGTTTCCATTTGCATCATAAGCAAACCGGGTGACCGTACCCAGCGGATTTGTCAGGGATACCATTCTGCCCAGCCTGTCGTACCCATAAGAAACAGCGCTGCCGTCCGCATACAGGATTTTGGTAATCCTGCCGCATACATCTGCTTCATATGCCGTTTCATTTCCCCTCTCGTCTGTTTCCAGAAGGAGGCTTCCCGTGACGGCATCATAGACAGTACTGCAGGTGTGCCCCATACGGTCCGTCACGCTTACAATACGGTCTGCCCCATCATACGCATAAGCCGTTGTGTTTCCTTCTGCATCCGTCACTTCCCTGAGCCGGTTCATGGCGTCATAGGCATAGGTAGTCGTATTGCCCTCCGCGTCTGTTTCCGTCAGTTTGTTGCCGTTAGCGTCATAGGTAAAGGTGAGCGTATTTCCCAACGGGTCTTTGCCTGAGAGCATCCGGTTCATCCTGTCATAGACAAAAACGCTCGTCTGCCCTTCCCTGTCGGTGATGGCAGTCACATTTCCGGCAGCGTCAAAAGTATACTTTGTGCTGTTCCCGGCGGCGTCCGTTTCTGCAATACAGAAGCCTTTTGCATTGTATTGCTTTTCACTCACGGCGCCCAGAGGATTGGTTGTCCGGATAAGCCGGTTCATGGCGTCATAGCCAAACAAAAAGGTATTGCCCTCCGCGTCCGTCTGGCTTACCATGCAGGCGCCCTCATAAGCATAAGTAACAGTGCCGCCGCAGGCGTCCGTAACCGAGACCATACGGTTTTGTCCGTCATACCCGTAGCGCGCCACACCGCCTTCTGCATCCGTCACGCTGATTAACCTGTTTTTATCATCATAGGCATATTTTGTCACACTGCCGTCAAATTCCGTTACAGACGCAATCTGCCCGGCCTCTGTATAGGTATATTTTCTGACAGCGCCATCCTGCCTTGTTTCCGTCAGTATGTTTCCCTTTGCATCATAGGTATAGGAAGTCGTAACACCCAGCCTATCCGTTACGGACGCCGGATATCCCGCCTTGTTATAGGTACGGCTTTCCGTACTGCCGTCCGGATACTCGATTTTCGTGGTACGGAAGCTGTCATCATAGTAATACACCGTAATATTCCCGACAGCGTCCGTGGCAGTGGTGCTTCCCTCCGCATAGGAAAGGGTTATCCTGCCTCCCTCAGCATCTGTCTGGCTTGTCACGCGTCCTGCTTCGTCATAGGTATTTGCCACAACCCGGTTTCCGTTTTCGTCATGCCACGCCGTCATCCGGTGTGCAGCGTCATAGGTAAAGGTGCGTGTATCCCCTGCCTCATCCGTAACAGTCACCAGATTACCGTCCCCATCATAGGAATAGCTGATGCGGCTGCCGTCCGGCAGCCCGATACTGCTGATTCGGTTCTCCCCGTCAAGCGTCACTGCATAGGTCTTGCCTGAAGGCGAGGTAACGGCGCTCAGCCGGTAATCCATGTCATAGGAAAGAGTCGTTCTGTTTCCCCGGATATCTTCCAGTCCCGTCAGCATGCCATAGGAATTGAAGAGATGCTTTGTAAGGTTTCCCTGCTCTGTCAGGACATAGTCATCCCCCTCCTGTGCCAGCAGATAATCATAGCCTGCGGGCGCTTTGTATCCGGCATCCGTCCGGGTAAACAGGACGATGCTTCCCGTACCGGAAAGCCACAATATGTTACCGTCGGCAAGTTCGCCCAGCCTTTCGTCAAAGGGCGTGCTCCATCCATACCCAAGGCTTCCGCAAAAGCCCGCCCCTTTGGAATTGTATTGTCTGGTAAAGGCAAAAACGCCTCCGATATCCGGGATTTCTGCGTCTGTCTGCTCCATATAGAAGTTGCCGGTGTTCAGATTTATGGGTTCAAAACCAAACTCACAGTTTTCAGCGCGTCCTAAAAGCAATCCGTCTATCATGGCTCTCCAGTAATCGGACAATTCTCCTGCCACATAGGGCGCCGTATTCTGCGGATTACGGATAAAAATCCTGTTTCCTTCTTTTGTCAGGGCATCCTGCATCTGCATATCCGACATGATGGTGTTTACATCCACGCCATAGTGCAGGGCTATCCGGGGAATTAAGTCAAAAGCCCCTTCCTCATAAATCAGGAAAGTATCGGAAACCACTTCCGCCCCCGTCTCGCCATCCTTGGAGGCCTGCGCCGTCACATAATAAACCCTTCCGGGAACCAGGTTTCCAAAAACCTCGCTCTGCCAGTTGGAGAGCCTTCTGTTGTAGGGCAGCGCTGACGGATATGCCCCTTCATAAAGGGAGGAGTCGGGATAAATCAGCTTAGTCTGCGCCTCCACCTCCCCGGTTGCGCCGTTTATCAGGCTGTAGGTTACCGTGCTCCCGGCTTTTGCCTGCCCGTGGGCGACAATGCCCAGCGTGTTGGTAGACTTGTCGCCGTTTCTCTCCACTACCGGATAAATGTCTATCGTGGTATCGTCCAGACTTAGGGCGTCCAAATCCGTTGCTTCCCCGGTCCATGACAGAATCAGTTTGGGCGCATATTTTGCGGAAGCATTGTTATAAAACACCTCGCACTGCATCATGACGCCGGAGTTTGCCGCTTCTCTGTCCGGCGCTTCCACCTGTGCCTTCATCACAAAACCGTGATTGTCCGCCGTCCCGTTAATCCATGCGCTCACCTCGTTTGTCACGTCAAAAGAAAGGCTTTCGCCCCTTACGGCCGCCGCCTTTTTTGCATCGAGGAAATAATGGCTGTAACCCAGCTGGTTATTCCATGTCAGGCGGTTTACATCCCACGCTTCCTCCACGCCGTAAAGTCCAAATTCGCTGTTTCCCCTGCTCCAGCGTGTTTTCTGGGTCACCTGCAGGACAGCCGATACAATTTCCGCCTCGGCTCCCAGCCCCGAAAAATCATAGTCAATAGCAAAGTAAGTGCGGCAGTTTAAATGCCTGCTCCCAAAACCGGCATAATTGCCGGAAGTAATCCCGTCATCATAGCCCACATAAGGGTACTGGTTATCCCCGATTACCGTGTTGGGACTTCCCTCCTCGGCACATGCCATGCGGATGGCGCTGCCGGTTACCTGAATGGCGGTAGGGTCAATCCTGACAGGGTACACCCTCTCCGGCGCCGAAAGCCATTCTTTATCCGCCGTCACAGTGACAAGCAGCATACCGCTTTGTCCCGTCCCGGCGTCAGCAGCGTATGACGCCATAGACATCTTCACCCCAAAACTGATTTCATCCGCGCCATCCGTCATTTCCGGCGCTTCCAGCACAAACACGGCGTCCGTTTCAGGATTTGTCCCCGCTTCATATAGGTATAGCGTATTGTTTATAATGGTTCCTTCCAGCCCGTAGGTATCCAGCAGATAGGAAAAACTGTTTTTCCCGTCCTGCCCGATGGGCTCTAACAGGATAATGTCCTCCTTGACGCTGTTGCCCAGCACGGTATACTGATAATCCACGCCGGGAAACACATTGCTGTAACGGATGGCGTTATCCTTTACGACGCCATTTGCAAAACTGCCCTCCGCAGGATACAGCGTAATCAGGGCATCCCCGCTTGCAACGGTAATACCCTTTCCTTCCTCCTGACCAAGGTTCTGCGGCAAAAGTACGGTATAATCATTCGCCCTGTTTATATAACTCGTTTCCGTCCCATCGCCGAACATGCCAAAAGCGGAAACCGTCTGCTCCATCAGGGTGTTATCCACTGCCTGCAGGTTTCCGTCTTCATCTATGTAAGTGGCGCCGTCATTGCCGATGACAGTCACATACCGGTTACCCTCCACATGGTAGGTGCGGCTGTAAGCGTCATATGAAACCAGCGCTCCGTAATCTTCCGGTTTTTCCTCTTCGTAAAACCGTTCCGGAAACCGCCCGGGAATACAGGCATCCCCGCCGGATACCGTTTCCTCTTCCATGCCGGTCTCTTCCGTTTCATCGTCTGCATCCAAAGCGTCATCTTTACCGGAAGCGCCTTCCCCGGCATCTCCGCCGGATACTGCATCCTCATTTTCCTCCGGGGTGCTCTCCCCGGGTTCTTCGGGCTGCTGTGCGCCTTCATCCGTGGCGCCGGGAACCTCCTGTCCGGGCTCCATGCCTGTTTCAGTCTGTGTGTTTCCTTCCGGCTCCGTGCCTGTTTCAGTCTGCGTGTTTTCCGCTGACACAGGCTGTCCGTTTCCGGTTTCGGCGGCATACAAAAAAGCCCTGTCCGCCATAATCAGCGTTGTTGCAAGCAGCAATGCGCAAAGACGTTTCCATCTTCCTTTTATCCGTCTGTCTTTCATGGTTTTGTTCTCCCTCTTTTTCCAGATAGTAGTTGATTAACTCAAATCTTTGCTATCCAGTATCACATCTTAAGGGAAAATTGTCCATGTCGTTTCACGCAAAAATAAAATTGCGTGAAACGACATGTTCACCATTGCTCAGTGTATAATCCCGGTTAATTGCAAGAGCCAGTATCCCAATCCCAGTATCCAGCTTGTGAATATACCGTAGAGGATTACCGGGCCCGCTATGGTGAATATTTTGCATCCCACACCGAAAATCCAGCCTTCTTTTTTAAATTCTATAGCCGGCGCGGCGACGGAATTGGCAAAACCCGTTATGGGAACCAGCGCGCCGGCGCCGCCCCATTTTACAATGCCGGGGTAAATATTAAGACCGGTCAGCAGCACGCTGAGCAGGATTAATGACATGGAACACCAACTCGCCGCCGTTTCCTTATCCATGTGAATGACGCCCGTACAATAATTCAGGATTCCCTGCCCCAACAGGCAGATAAGGCCGCCCACGATAAACGCCTTAAGCATCTGCAGCCAGAGATTATGGGTGGGTGTCATTTCCTTGACGTATTTCTCATAATTCTGCTTTTTCTCCTCCACCTGAAAATCCGGATTGGTTTTTACGTCCTTTTCTTCCATAGCTTCCTCTTTCCTCCATTTTCAAAGCTTTTCCTTTAATATGCGCACTTTTCCTTTTCCTATACCGCCTTTACTTTACCACGTCATGTATCTGATAACAAAAATACAATATGGAACCGATAAATTTTCCAACCGCCATGGAGGTAATTGCTATGCCAAGCCCATGTCTGAAACCGACCCTCCTTGCAAAAATGGGAATACTGTCCAGCATTTCCGCTATGGCAAGTGCAAGACACCCTATAAACATACCGGCAAATAAGCCGAATATAACCGTAAAGATACATCCTGCCGACTGAATTACATAAAGCGGCACACCCCATCCTGCCAGTATACTGCCAAGATGGCAGTACCGCTCAAAAACGCTGACAAGACCGCCTATAATCGTGCCTGCAATCACCATTTCCTCATATAACACCACTTGTCCGCTGGTATGCGTCTTTCCGGCAAACCGGGGTATCAGCCCTACCGCCACTAATACGGTAAAAACACCGGCGGAAGCCAGCAGTCCGAAACTGCCTCCCGCCACAATGAGAAGCAAATATCTGAGGCTATTTAACATCTATTGTCCTGCCCTCCCTTTCGGCTGTATCCACCAGTGCATTGTTGACATCCGTCTCGTACTTGCGCATCTCCACTTCAATCGGTGTCGGGTCCTTTGTCAGCCGCCTTCCCCCGATATGGTTGAAGAAAAGGATAATTCCCAGGGCAAGCCCCGCGGAATAAGCCACTTCAAGCGCCGACACGCCTTCTGGCTCGCTTCCCATGACAATACGGTGAATCTGTGCGAAGACATCCGCAATTCCGATATCATTGTGGTAAGCCATAATGGTAAATGCCGTACCAAACAAACTGATGACCGCCACCAGAAAAATCTTCAGAGCCTGCTGCCATCCCTTATGCCTGTTTACATCCACCCATTCCACAAGCACCTCTGTCTCACCCAGATTTTCCACCGTCACACCGGGACAGGTTTCCTCTATCTGCTCAATCACTTTTAACACACTGATAACACAACGCTTTTCTTCAAAAGACTGCTGCTTTTTTTTGTTTCCTTTCGCCGTATCCACTCCCGCATAGCCGCTGCCCGGATGAAACTTATGGATTTTGATGCTTTTTACTTTTGCCGCCACGGTACTGTCCGCACACTGCACGCTTGCCGCATCCTTCAGGAAAACATCCTCTGCCTCTACTTCTATATTCCTGTCCAGTTTAATATAACAAATCGTATCCGCCATCTGCCGCACCCTTTCTTCGCAAACAAAAACAAGGCTCTCCGGTTCTACCCGAATGCCTTGTTATTGTATCCCCCTGTTCGGGGTATTATGCGTATGAGCGTGGAACTTAGAAGTTCTCCGCAAAGCAGCCCTTGCTGCAACACAATTCTGTGCGGAGAATGCCCGCCTTTGGGGCATTCTCCCGTGTGAAACATAGTACTTCTTGGCGAAACGCCCATTGGCGTGAGCCTTAGAAGTACTTTTCACACTACCAGTCCTTAAAACTAATATTCAAATCCACATCCCCGTTTATCCCATCAATTCGTCCCGTATCGGAATACTGCCAGATTGCATATTCATAAGGGAAATACACATCCGAAGAGTAGTAGGCAAACCATTTTTCCACATCTTCAAAGGCCGCCATGTCAATCAGCACGCTCCACATTTCCATATTGGAATAAATCATGGGCGTATAACCGGCTTCCCTTATCCTGTTTATAAAAATCTGCGCCATTTTTGTCCGCTCTTCCTTGGATATCTGATTCATGCGCCCGGTTTTTTCACCGGTTTTTTCAACATCATATACAATGGGGTAAGTAACGTCATACCCGTCAATGGCTTCCAACACAATATTTGCTTCTTCCAGAGCCTCCTCTTCGGTGACCGCCTGTGAGAAAAAGTACACACCGACCTTGATGCCTGCTGCCGACGCGCCCTGCACATTAGCCTCAAACATTTCATCAAGGACAATACGGCCCTCCTGCCCGTATCCCCTGACGCCCACACGGATAAAGGCATATTCCACTCCGGCAGCCGCCACCTTGTTCCAGTCAATGTTTCCCTGATACCGGGAGACATCAATACCCTTATGGGAAATCACTTCGCCGTTCTGCACATACTGCATCTCCCCCGACTCCAGAACCTGTATATTTTCCTGTAAAAGGGAATGCTTTTTTAAATCGTCACGGATGGGGACAAAATGGAACTGTCCGTTGCTGACTACCACAATATGATTGGGATATAAAGGTCTGAGCGTTTCCACAACGGTATTCCCACCCTCCAGTTCCGTCTGAATCTGGGACAGGATGTCATCGGATACCTCCATTCTGGCGGCATCCTCTGCACTGGCAACTGCCTCAGCCACCATCAAATCCACTTCCTCCTGGGAATAGCTGATGAGTACGTTTTCAGAAGCTGCATCCACGGCTTCTTCCTGCTTTCCTTTCACCTTGTCATAGATAAAAAGAGCAGCCACCACCACTATGGTCATTGCCACAAGACATCCGAATACGCTACCTATATAAAATAAAATTTCCTTTTTCTTTCGTTTCATACTCTCCTCCAATATGCGCAAAAGAACACTTCTTCACGTTTCTTTTATAACTATACTTTATAAATACGCTGTTGTGAAGTGGTAACCTTTGGATTTCATATTTTCTTAAGATATTATATTTTGCATGGCAGCTGCAATATGTTTACGCCATCATTTTTCCCCGCATATGAAGCAGTATCTTTTTTTCCATACGACTTACCTGTACCTGGCTGATACCCATGCAGGAGGCGACTTCGGACTGCGTTTTATCCTCAAAATAACGCATTTTTATCAGGCTTCTGTCTCGTTCAGACAAGGAATCCAAAAGCTGTCCGAGCAAAAGATGGTTAAGAAGCGCTTCCTTTTCCTGGTCTTCGGGTGCGCCTGACTGCGTCATTTTCCCTGCTTCCCCTTTTGCACTGCCCGCCATCTTGTCCACCAGAAAGATTTCACTGCCGTCTGCCTGATAGACGGATTTATATATGGACTCCACTTCCGCGCCGGCTTCCATTGCAAGGGAAACTTCTTCCACGGTAAGCCCTGCCTCTGCCGCCACTTCCGCAATATGGGGCTCCCTTCCCAGCCTGTTTATCAGTTTTTCCGTTGCCACTCTCGCTTTCATGCCGTTTTCCTTGAGGGTTCTGCTGACTTTAATCATGCCGTCATCCCTGAGAAAACGTTTGATTTCACCCAAAATCATCGGAACGGCATAAGTGGAAAACTTAACCTCAAAGGACAAATCAAATTTATCAATTGCTTTGATTAATCCTATTGTCCCTATCTGAAACAAATCCTCCGTATCATACCCTCTTCCTGCAAACCTCTTTACAATATGGTGAACAAGCCCCAGATTGTTTTCTATCAGTATATCTCTTGCCTCTTTATCCCCTGCCTGTGATTTTTCGATTAATACTGATATTTCTTCCATTCTGGGGCTTATTCCTCCTCCTGTATCCATGCGCCGCTTTTCAATTTTTTCCTCATGCGGACAATGGTTCCCGAGAGTGGTTTGCTCTCCACCTCCAAATCATCCATGAAAGCTTCCATAAAGGCAAATCCCATTCCCGACCTTTCCAGTTCCGGTTTGGTGGTAAAAAGCGGTTCCATTGCTTTGTCCACGTTATCCATGCCGATTCCTTTATCCTCCACTTCTATGTACAAAACTCCTTTTTCTATGCGGCAGCGAAGATACACCTTGCCTTCATGAATCTTGCAGCATACCGGCCTGACTTCCCCATGACGCCCGTAGCCGTAAACATTTTCATAACCATGGATAATGGCATTTGTGACTGCCTCCGAAACTGCTGTCTTGATATCCGCAAGCTCCTCTATCGTCGGATTTAAGGGAGTGACAAAAGCCGCCACGGCCACCCTTGCAAAACTTTCATTGTTTGATATTGCATCAAACTCCAGCGCCATTTCATTTTTCATGCTGTCCCTTTCCTCGGTCACACAGGTTTCTTTTTGTTTGATTTCTATCATGTTGTTCCTCCATCCTATTCCATTATCTCAATTATTTTATGCAGTCCGGACATATGCAGTATCCTCTTTATCTGTCTATCCGCATGTATGGCAAAGACTTTTCCCCCGAAACAGGCTATCTTTTTATACCTGCCCATAATAATCCCGATACCGGAAGAATCCATAAACCGCGTATCTTCAAAGTCAAATACCACATTGTTTACCTGTTCCTTCAAAATAAACCTGTCTGCATTTTCACTGATGTAGGCAGATTTGTGGTGGTCCACTTCTTCCGGAAGCTTAACGCAAAGGTAATTGTCAATTACTTGAAAGTCATCCATTTTTCTTTTTTTCCTCTCCTTTCGACAATTTTTCAAAGAAAAAAGAACCTATAGTTTCCTATAAGTTCTCTTTCGTGTTTTATGCATTCCTCCGTGCTTTTCACGTTAATCGTTCTCCGTCAGGGAGTTAATGTATGTCTGGGACCTTCTTGCCCGCTCTGTTCCGGGCAGCAGTTCAATCACCTTCTCGTATATTTTTATCGCCTCCGTATTCTGTCCGTTTCCTCTATACGCATTGCCCAGCATAAAAAGGGCATCCCCGTTTTCAGGGTTATAGCTGACAGCCTTTAAAAGGTCCTCGATGGCCCGGGGATAATCTTCATCCCTGTAAGCGGCATTACCGGAAGTATAGTAAAAATCTGACATTTCCGGACCAATCTTTGCAAGCAGGGCATCATACAAAAGCCTGAACGCTTCGGAAGTTTCCGCCATATTCACATTTGCGGCGATATCATCCAGATAGACGGCAGTCGCCTGCACATCCCCAGAAGCGAGATATTCCGCAGCTCCCTCAAGTAAATTGTCTATGGTTTTCAGTGTGCCGTCCGTTCCCACATAGGCATCCAATTCCTCATGGAGCGTCTGGTTATCGGCTGTCATCTCATCTATCTGCTGCTGCATGGTGGCAATGGTCGCTGTCTTTATGTCCATCTGCTCGCTCAGCTTCCTTTGGTCCTCCTGCGCTTTTTCCCTCTCAGCGGAAACGGCTGCCGGCAGAATCAAAAAAAACATGGAGGCGATGCCCAGCACAAGCCCGATAGCTACATTAAACAGGGTGCCGGGACTGTTGTTTTTAGGCTCCTTTACGTTCATGGGCTGGATAATGATTTCATTGTCGCTCTGATAGCGGATAACATCGTCATTGCCACCCCGTTTCACATTGCTTTTGCCGCTCTCATCGGGAACCAGCATTCCCTCCACTTCTTTCATGTAACGGAGGGTCAGCGTATTGCCGCTGTCAATCCTGAAACACTTGTCCAGCTCCCTTTTTGCCCTGTCCCACTGCTCACTGTCAATATACAAAAGGGCGAGCAATTGATGCGCCCTGATAAATTTGGGGTTAAGGGACAATACTTTTTTCAACTGGATAACCGCCAAATCCTTACTGTCCTGCGCACAGTAAACCAGCGCCTGATTATATTTCTTTATGGTCTGGTTAATGGTATCCAGCCTTGCCCCGTTACTCTGCACCATGTCCATATAGCTGTCCGCAATATTTTTCTGCGGGCGCAGGTTCTTGCTGATAACCCACTCGCTTAAGGCTGCAACCACTTCTCCCATTTCAAAATATACAAGACCCAGCAAATTTCTGGCATCCACATTGTTTTTATCAAATTTTAAACTCTGCCGTAAACTTGTCACCGCACCGGTCAAATCCCGGACTCCGGCTTTCTCCAATCCTTCATTATAGTACATGTTGGACACTCTGAGTATTCTCTTGTAAAGAGAAACATCCGCGCCGCAACTGGTACAGAAATCATGCTCGGACAAACGGCAGCCACAGTTATAACACCTCATGCCACCTTACCTCATAACTCTTCTTCCGCCTTGGTTTCCTTTAACATTTTCACTAAAATATCCGCCATATCCGTCATATCCTGATTATATATGGCCTCTTCTGCATCCTCCACCTCAAGGCTGGGATGAAACTTTTTCAATTCTTCCTCAAAGTTAATCATAGCAACTCCTTTATCTCTCCAACCAGATACAGGGAACCTGCAATATATACCCGTTCATCTTCCTTTTTCGCACCAAGCGCCGCTTCCAATGCCTCCCTGGCCGAACGGTAACAGGCGGTCTTTCTCCCTGTATATTGTGTAAACACTTCCGAAAGCTTGTCGGCTGCAAGCGACCTGCCGTTTTTTATCTGCACCAGGGAAATGTCGGAGAACAATCTACTGGAGAGTATTTCCTCCATCATGCGCCCGTATTCCTTATCCTGCACAACACCGAAAAGCAGATGCCTGTCCGATGTGCATCCGTCCAACGCCACGGTCTCCAGAAAGGCCCTGATGCCATCTTCATTGTGCGCACCGTCCACAAACACACCGGGCTTAACCTCTTCCATGCGTCCTGCCCAGAAAACCTCCTGCAATCCTTTTTGCATTGTCTTTGGGGTAAGACGCCCGTCGCCAAACAAAATCTCCAGCGCCCGAAGCGCCAGCGTGGCGTTTTCCATCTGATACCGCGCCATGGTATGCACGCACAGCCTAACACTATCATAATAAAGGGATTGATAAGAAAAATCAATGCTTTTATTATGAAAAGTTAAGAATGTGTAGTCACTTTTCGACACCGAAAACGCCGGGATGCATAATTTCTCCGCCTCTTCCATGAGAACTTTGTCGACCTGTTCCTCCGTTTTCCAAAAAACAACAGGGGAACCCGCCTTCATGATGCCTGCTTTTTCTTTCGCTATTTTTTCCGGTGTATCCCCCAGATATTCCATATGGTCCATTCCCAGATGCGTTATAATCGCAATCTCTTTTTTCAAAACGGTATTTGTGGCGTCCAGCCTGCCACCCAGCCCGGTTTCCAGCACACAATAATCGGTTCCTGCTTTCTCAAACAATAGCATCGCCATAAAAAACAAATATTCAAAAAAGGTGGGATGGTATCCTCCATTCCCCCGCAAATCTTCCCATGGGAGATGTTCGTAAACAGTAAGGAAAGCTTCGAAAAAAGCTTCCCGCGTAATCATTTTCCCATCTATCACAAAACGCTCCCTGATATCCGTCAGATGCGGCGAGGTAAAACGGCAGGCCGTATAACCTGCGCTCTTTAAAACTCCGCACAAATAGGCACAAACGGAGCCTTTTCCGTTTGTGCCGGCCACATGTATCACCTTCATCCGCTCACCGGGATTCCCCAGTTTCCTCAAAAAAGCCCGGGATTCCTCCATGGTGTTTTTGCTTGTAAACCGGGGAATCCCGCAAATATACTCCACAGCCTCTTCATAACTTTTAATCTGCTTTTTTTCCAAACCGCGACCACCTTTGTGTGAAAACGTTTATTGAAGCTGTTTAAGGCGCACCTTCACCTGTTCCAGCATTCCGGCATACTTTGCAAGTTTTTCTTTTTCCTCGGCCACTTTTTCCTTTGGCGCCTTGGACAAAAATTTCTCGTTTTTCAGCATCCCCTCCGCGCGCGCAATTTCTCCCGTCAGACGCTTTTCTTCTTTCTGCAGTCGCTCTGTCTCCTGTCTGATATCCACCAGTTCCGCAAAGGGAATATATAATGTGGCATCGGGAATCACCACGGAAACCGCATCGGAATCAATGCCTTCTTTATCTTCCTGCACAAATACTTCAGGGGCATATGCAAGGGAGGAAAAGAACAGCTTCCCTTCCTCAAAGGCGCTGCGCACATCCCTGTTTTTGCTGACCACATATACGGAAGCTTTTCTGCCCTGCGCAACATTCATTTCCGCCCTGAGGTTCCTGATGCCGCGGACTGCTTCTTTTATGATTTCTATATCCTTTTCTTCCTTTGCAAAACAGCGTTCCTCTTCATATACCGGCCAGGAAGACACCATGATGGACTCCTCCTCCGACTGCAGCGTACAGAAAATCTCCTCCGTGATAAAGGGCATGTAAGGGTGCAGCAGCTTCAGGGCATCCAGAAGAACGGTTTTTAAAGTATACAGCGCAGCGTTCTGGCTTTCTGCGTCATCCGAATTGTAAAGCCTCGGTTTTACCATTTCAATGTACCAGTCACAGAACTCATCCCAGATAAAGTCGTAAACCTTCTGCACTGCAATGCCCAGTTCAAATTTTTCCATGTTCTCCGTTGCTTCACGGATAAGGCTGTTCAACCTGCTGATAATCCATTTATCAACCGGCGCAAGCGCTTCTTTTGCAGGAACATGCAGCTTCTTTCCTTCCATATTCATCAGAATAAAGCGGGAAGCGTTCCATACTTTGTTTGCAAAATTCCTGCTGGACTCCACCCTCTCGTAGTAAAAACGCATATCATTGCCCGGCGCATTCCCGGTAATCAATGTAAGGCGCAAAGCATCCGCACCGTATTTATCAATAATATCAAGCGGGTCGATTCCGTTTCCCAGGGATTTGGACATCTTCCTTCCCTGTCCGTCGCGGACAAGCCCGTGAAAAAGCACCGTTTTAAAGGGTTTCCTGCCCATCTGCTCATATCCGGAGAATATCATGCGGATAACCCAGAAAAAGATAATGTCATATCCGGTTACCAGCACGTCAGTGGGATAAAAATACTCCAATTCCTTGGTCTGTTTTGGCCATCCCAAGGTGGAAAAAGGCCACAATGCCGAAGAAAACCAGGTATCCAGCGTATCCTCATCCTGTGTAAACCGGGTACATCCGCATTTCGGGCATACTTCAGGACTCTGTTTTGCCACAACCACTTCCCCGCATTCATCACAGTAATAAGCCGGTATTCTGTGTCCCCACCAGAGCTGGCGGCTGATACACCAGTCCCTGATATTGTCCGTCCAGTTAAAATAAGTCTTTTCCATGCGCTCCGGAATCAGCTTGATTTCCCCGCTCTTTACCGCCTCAACCGCCGGCTTAATCAGCTCATCCATCTTTACGAACCACTGTTCTTTTACCAGCGGTTCTATGGTGGTTTTGCAGCGGTCATGGGTGCCTACATTGTGGGAATACTCTTCTACCCTGACCAAAAGCCCCATCTCATCCAGTTCTTTTACAATTGCCTTTCGGGCCTCATAACGCTCCATGCCCTCATACTTGCCGCCGTTTTTATTGATGGTGGCGTCATCATTCATGATATTGACAATGGGCAGGTTATGGCGCTTGCCCACCTCAAAATCGTTGGGGTCATGGCCCGGGGTAATCTTTACCACGCCTGTTCCAAACTCCATATCCACATAATCATCCGCCACGATGGGCATCTTTCTTCCGATGATGGGAAGCAGCACATTCCTGCCGACAAGGTGTTTATACCTCTCGTCTTCCGGATTCACAGCCACCGCCGTATCACCCAGCATGGTTTCGGGACGCGTGGTTGCAAACTCCAGAAATTCCGTGTCGCTGACTGTGCCGTCGTCATTTAACAGCGGATATTTGATATGCCAGAAATGGCCTGCCTGCTCCTCGTATTCAACCTCCGCATCGGAAATGGAGGTATTGCAGACCGGACACCAGTTAATGATGCGGGAGCCTTTGTAAATCCACCCTTTCTCATGCATCTTGCAGAACACTTCCGTCACGGCTTCATTGCAGCCCTCATCCATGGTGAAGCGCTCTCTTTCCCAGTCACAGGAGGAGCCGAGTTTTTTCAGCTGGGAAATAATCCTGCCGCCGTACTCCCTTTTCCAGTCCCAGGCCCTCTTTAAAAATTTGTCCCTTCCCAAATCGTGCTTGTCAATGCCTTCTTCCTTTAGCTTTTCAATAATCTTTACCTCGGTTGCAATGCTGGCATGGTCCGTTCCCGGCTGCCACAACGCATTATAGCCCTGCATCCTTTTAAAGCGGATTAAAATGTCCTGCATGGTATTGTCAAGCGCATGTCCCATGTGGAGCTGTCCCGTAATATTGGGGGGCGGAATCACTATGGTAAACGGCGTTTTTGCCGGTTCAACCTCCGCATGGAAATATCTTTTTTCCATCCATTTCTGATACAATCTGTCCTCTATACCCTTGGGGTCATAAGTCTTTGCCATTTCTTTACTCATATTTTCCTCTATTCCGAAGCGCTTTTGCGCTGCTTCATTTAAATGCAAAAAGCCCTTTACTGACATATGTCAGCAAAGGGCGATTTCTCACGGTACCACCTTTGTTCACAGCTTACGCTGTCTCAGTGACTTCTGCTAAAGTCTTGTCCTGTAACGGGGACAATTCGTGAAAGCTTACTTGGTTTCTGCCTTCCGGTTCCAAAACTACCTTCCATATCCCTTCCTTCGGACGGCCTTTCAGCCGGATTGCTCCGGGCCTTCCTCTCTGCCAAGGGGTAATATGTACTCCTCTTTGTCATTACCTTTTCATTATATCAGGCATACATATTATATACGCATCTGCCTTAATTATGTATGAATGCTATTTTGCTGCAGGTGTTCCGCATTTGGTACAGAACGCTGCGCCGTTTAAAGGAGCGCCGCAGTTGCTGCATGCATCGGCTGCAGGTGCAACGGGCTGTGCAGACGCTTCGGGCTGTGCGGGTGCAGCAGGCTGAACAGGTGCAGCGGGCTGTGCGGGCTGCTGGTAAACCGGCTGCTGATATACAGGCTTTGCAATCACATTGCCGTATGCCCAATGTGCAAATTTGCTTGCAAGAGGCACGTTTGCTTCCTGTCCCTTTGCATTCCTGACAATTGCTATAATTGCAAATACCAGAATCGCAATGTCAATAATGCTTTCAATGATACTTACAATCGTTCCCCATACGCTTCCGAAAAACGGAATGGAATAAAAGAAACTGAAAATACCGAAAAATGAAGATACTATGCCGGAAATCATGGCAAGAAAGATTGCCTGAATGGCCTGTCTGCTGGCCCACTCGTTCTTCTCACCTATAATAACTACTCCCGTCAGTAAAATCAATGCCGTTGTCCATCCGAATATTGCAAGAATAAAAGCTACAACGCCGTAAAATGCCAATCTGATACCATATTTGCCTTTTTCCATTTTGTAAAAACCCTCCTTCATAATTCATCTTTTTTATGATTGTGAAAACCACATATTCCATATTATATACTTTCTGCCAATATTCGTCAATCTTTGGTTTGGGAAACTCAAAACTGGTATTGTTAAAAAAATACTTTCTGGCACTTTTCACACATCCAGGCTTTGGTATAATAGCTGAGAAATTGCAAATAACCATTTTATAACATTAAAAAAGAGGGATACATCCATGAAACATGATAATTTAATGAAGCTGGTGCTGACAGGCGTATTTGCCGCCTTGTCCTATGTTGTTTTTACTTTTTTGCAGATTAAAATTACGCTGCCCGGAGGCGATGCCACCTCCATTCACCTCGGAAATGCCGTCTGCGTGCTGGGCGCTCTTATCCTGGGCGGTTTTTACGGAGGGTTGGGTGGCGCCATCGGCATGACAATCGGCGACCTGTTAGACCCCGTTTACGTTGTCTATGCCCCCAAAACTTTTCTGCTTAAATTCTGTATCGGCCTGATTACCGGTCTGATTGCCCATAAATTTGGGAAAATCAATCAGAAGACGGATAAGGCAAATATCCTGAAATGGGTAATTGCCGCAGCAGCAGGAGGCCTGCTCTTCAATGTGATTTTCGACCCGCTTGTAGGCTACTTCTACAAGCTGCTCATTCTGGGAAAACCGGCCGCCGAGCTGGTGCTTGTCTATAATATAGCTTCCTCATCCATCAACGCCTTTACCTCCGCCATTGTATCCACGGTAGTATATATGGCGCTGCGCCCGGCGCTGTTAAAGTCCGGAATATTGATTAACAGCCGACAGGACGGACATCCTGTTGATAATCAGGCGGAAAGGGATGTATTATGAACCCACATGCCAAAGTTCCAAAAAAACTTGCTGTCATTAATGATTTTACAGGCTATGGCCGCTGCTCCCATGCAGTGGCTATTCCTGTTGTCAGCGTGATGGGTATACAGGCCTGTCCAGTCCCCAGTGCAGTTTTTTCCAACCACATGGCCTATCCTCACTGGCATAAAATGGATTATACTCCGTATCTGCCGGAATATTTTGCCTGCTGGGAAAAACTCAACCTGCACTTTGACGGCATATTATGCGGCTTTCTGGATAATGAAGACCAGGTTCTTATCCTTGCAGATTTCATGGAGAAGCAAAAAAGGGCCGGAGAAACCATTGTGATTCTGGACCCTGTCATGGGAGATTCAGGAACATGCTATTCCTCCGTATCCCCAGCTTACGCAGATTCCCTGAAAAAACTCCTGCCGCTTGCAGACATTATTACCCCCAACCTGACCGAAGCCTGTCTTCTTACAGATACACCTTACCCTGAATCGATGCCCGATAATGACTTTCTTAGTAAAACAGCAGAAAAACTCCATGCAATGGGACCATCCAAACTTGTTATCACAGGCATTACACAGGAAAATAATTTTCACAACTATTTCTCTACTCTGACACCCTCCCGGCAGGAAGCCATCTACACAACGGAAGCCGGCGGCCCATCGCGGCCCGGCACCGGAGACTTATTTGCCTCCATCATAGCTGCCGATGCCCTGAACGGCACGCCCTTTGAGGTATCCGTAAAAAAAGCGGCGGACTTTGTACGCACATGTACAGAAGGCTCCGCCGCTGCAGGCATTCCCATCAGGGATGGGGTCTGCTTTGAAAACTATTTATCCCTTATCGGAATCTGACTGTCAGGTTTCCCATGGCGCATTCCAAATCGTAATCGCTGGCTGCCCCATTGTCAATATTCTGTTCCGCTGCCAGACCTGACACAGACCTGCTTCCTGCCGTCAGGTTTCCTGCGGCACACTCCATTTTATAATTATGTTCCTGCTCCGTGCTTCCGAAAATGGTAATTTCCATGTTGCCCATACCACACTCCGCATGTAAATCCCCGGGGATACTGGCCGACAGAATCACTTCCCCCGCTCCCACAGAAATCTCCACATCGTTGGCAAATTCAGCTTTGTCTATCAGAATCTGACCGGCTCCGGCTGTGCAGGTAAATTTATCCGCTTTCAGGTAATCCGCCTCCAGTTTTCCTGCTCCCAGGTTTATCTCCATATCATCTGCCTGCAAACTCCCTATGGTAAATTTTCCTGCCCCCAACGACAGTTCTGCGTCATCAAAGACAGTGCCTTCCGGTATCTGTATCGTAACTACCATTACATTACCCATATTCCATTTACCGGTCTTAACACCCTTCACATACAGTGTCCCGCCTCTTACATAGGTTTGAAAAGCGCTGATTTTTTCTGCCGATACATAATAAAATTCATCGGGTGATGTCTCTATCTGAACCTCACAACCGGCAAGCCCCAGTTCCATACTGCTAATTTCTTCAGCCCCAAAAACAGTTCTGAAAGAGCCTTCATTCCGTATCACATCATAGGAACTATCGAAAAGGGTATTTGCATCTAAATCATACGTATCCCAATCTTCATCCCAAACCCAATTGCCGAACCACTCAGTCACATGACTCGGGGTAAAATTCAATTCTCCATTCCATATTTGCCGTGACAGCCTCTTAAATCCGCCGCCGCAGCCTCCTATCGTAAGAAGAAGCACGCCCACTGCCAGAATAACGGCAACTGTTATTGCACAAACCTTCATGAATTTTTTCATAATCCTTATCTCCCTTTGTTTTTATCGAAAATTTTATTCCACAGCCACGCTATTCCCCTGCATGTAGCCGGAATCAGCCAGCCGCATACCCAGATAGTCAGCATAATAAAAAGTATTCCGAATGCCAGCAGCAACAGACCGCATCCTGCAAGCGCCATTCCGGCAAAAGGAAAATGAAATATATCTATCACTCCTATCACTATCATCACCAGTCCGCTTGCAAACAGTCCGAGTCCCGCACCGCCAAAACCGACTATAATTCCAAAAAGGGAAGCAAAAATGGCTACCAGCATACCAAAAACCGTGGCTATCGCCCCTAAAATAACAGGTGAACAGAAGATACATCCTAACACAATCAGTACAATGGCCCATGCGGGCATGCCTTCTTTCTCCCGGGCCGCAGACGGACCGCTTTGATAAAATGTATTTCCCTGATAAATCGTGCTCCCCTGGTATGATGTCCCGTTCTGGTAAGCAGCCCCGCTCTGATAAGCGCTGTTGTAGCCGCTTCCCGATGTGTTGTCCTTACAGTCCATATTGGCCCTAAGCCCGTCTTTGATGTTATCGGCTACTTTTTGCGGAGATTCCAGCTCTGCAAGTACTTTCTGCTCATTTTCTTCTCCTGCATCACTGAAATATTCTTCATAGTAATTCAGCGCCTCAATTCTTTCATTTTCAGGAATGTTTTGAAGCAGCCGTTCCAATTCTTTCATAAACTCTGCTTTATTCATATCTGATTCCTCCCTCTAAAATTCCGGAAATCTTGCCGGAATACTGTCTCCACTCATTTACGTACACTCTTAACTGGTTCATTCCCTTATCCGTAATTCTGTAGTAACGCCTGTTCCTGCCGGCACACTCCCTGTCGTACACCACCATGCATTCATCCTTTTGCAGTCTCCTCAGCACCGGATAAAGCGTAGATTCCGACAACTCGATTACCTGTCTCACATCCTGTGTAATCTTGTAACCGTAAGTACCTTCCGGTTCCTTGGACACAACTGCCAGCACGATTGCATCGAGCAGCGCCGCACCTGTGTTAAATACCATTCTCATTCCTCCTCGCTTCTGCTGCAAGTATCCCCTTTGGGATATAAAAATATATAATATTATTTTAATTTATAATATTATATGCTATATAATATGTTTCTGTGATGATAATATACGACATATAATATTAATTTGTCAATAGCATTTAGAAAAAATTTTGAATATCTTTAAAAACTGCAAACTATGATAAGCGGCTGCCAGCAAAAAGGCAGGTGTGCATTTAGCACATCTGCCTTCATCAGCAATTAACAATCCTTCATCCTAACCGCCATGATTCCGCTCCGCGGAATCCCAAATCCAGATGAAAATGCCGTATTTCAGGCATTTTCCGGCGTGGAACTTAGAAGTTCTCCGCGAAACAGCCTCTGCTGTGAGCGGCTAGAACTTCTTTCCACGCTAAATTCCGCAACGTAATTCTCAGCCACTTGTAAATCCAAAGAAAAATGTCTTTGCAGCTTCTCCACAATCTTCTTTTCACTGACACCCTCTTCCAAATTATCTTGTATCATGGCTTTTATGCCTTCCATTTTACCTTTTTCTATTCCTTCTTTTATTCCTTTTTTTATCCCTTCTTCTCTCCCCTTTTCGATTCCTTCTTCTCTCCCTATCCTTAGTCCTTCCTTTCTGCCTGCTTCCAGTCCAATCTCAAGAATATTCATCTTTACAGCCTCCCATTCCTCTGATTGCTTCACTTCCCCCACAATCCTGTCCAAATCCACTATGCGTTCATCCCTCACGATAATTTCAGGGTTGTTAAGGGTTGTGTTTTTCATGTACTGTAATAAACTGATTAGTTCAGGCCGCCCGTTTTTGCTTGCCATGTTCAGAAAAATCTTTTTCGTCCCGTCCTCTAAAGGCAGGTCCCCCAGCTCCTCACACTGCTCGCTGAAGGTATACTTTGCAAGGTCCCTTCCGAAAATATCCTCCTGTGTGATAAAGATTATCACTGTGGACGGCAGATACCGGTATCTGGTTTCCTTTCCCGACTTTAAAACCGGCGTGTCAATCATCCCCTGGTAATATCTGGCGCGCCTTCGTATCTCTTTTTTGTCGGAAACATTCTGCATTTCCATGTCAAACTGCCTGTCTTTTTCATCAAGCGCCCATGCATCCAGACGTATGGCCCGTTTCCCGGACTTGTTCAGAACCACCTGCTCCACTTTGACCTCTTTCAGTGTCAGGTCCGGTTCGTCCAAGATGATGCCCAGCACATCTTCATAGGCTTCCTTCACCTTCATGACAGATAAGAACAGGGCAAAATCGCTTAAATTGAGCCGGCAGTCTTCTGACAATGACAGAAGGGCGGCGTTTTCCTTTGTTTCTTTCATACCTATACCTCTCTTTCCCATGCGGCAGAGAGGCGCCTTCTTATAAAATCTGTTCCTCCCTGCGGTTATTCAGTTGTTAAGCAAGGAGTTTTGCAGAAAGTATCTGCATAGATAGGTTCCCTTCCGGATATAAGAAGGTGAAGAACCCTGAAAAACAGAATTTCAGAATATTTCTTTGCTTGATAATATATTAGCATATTTGCGTTTACACTGCAAGCATTATTTATCCTTTATGAAATTTTGCATGGAGTAAGCGGGAGCGTGTCCTGTTGGAACAAATGCACGCCCCGGCTGACGTAATGCAAAATAGGGAAATCGGGTATTATTTTATTTAATCTTATCTGTTAAGAAGGACATAAAAGCCTCTTTTGTACCTTCCCTAAATCCCTTTTTATCCAAAGTAACCGTCATACTTCCTTTTGTAAAAAGAATAATCAGATTCTTGGTTTCGATATAATTTTCAACATCCGAAAATGGAATGTGGTTATTCCCCTTTGCAGAAGTAACAGAAATATCCTCGCCAACTTCCACGCGATAGGTTAAGGCTGAATTGCGAAACAGGGTATCCACCCGTTCTTTTTCTATTTGAATCGACTTCTTTTTCTTGAGTTTAAATAATACTATGATGAAAAGAGGAGCGAGTTCAACCAGCAAAAGAACAGGACGCTTCATAACGATTGACAGGGCTGCAATCAGAATGAATATCACCAGCATGGAGCGGTATCCGGCCTTAAACATGCAATCCCACCATGCCCCTACGCTTTCTTCAAGGACATCCGGTGTATATTCATACTCATTAACAAAATGCTGCATTTCATTTCCTCCATATCACAATTTATATAGTTATTATAAAATTTCTATAGCACGGGAACATCCAGATAAAACGGCAGCGCGCTTACATACACCATAACTAATAGAGAAGCCACAATCCCCGTCATTACCAGAACAGACAATATGTTTTTCCACTTCTCGGGACTCTTCCTCCAGAGAGGCAGTTTTTCCAATCCATGGGCGACATAATACATAAGGGGAATCAGGCCCGGCATAATATATCTTCCCTGTGCCTGATAGTCTTTCGTATAAGCATATTGAATCAACAATATGACAGGCATGGCAATACAGAATACCATGATTATGTGGAAAAACACGTTAAGCCAATTTCTTTCCGTACGGGGTTCTCCACCTGTACTCTTGCAAAAAATCATTCCCACAATACCCAATGCAAAAATGCCAAGATAAAAAAGATATATTATTTTCCACGTAAACAAAGTAGTAGAACCGTAGTTGGCAATAAAACTGAGCGCAACCTTCATAAAAAAGTTTGTCCCAAACAGCATGGAAAATAAAGATTTCCCCTGACTGAAATGGGTTTCCCTGATAATGCCGTAAGAACGAACCAGTTTATCCATGGATGTCAGACCTATTATATCACCGTCATAAAGAATAAAATTCCGGATAAACTGCCAGCTGATACACAGAAGTACAACAACCGAAATCATGATTCCCTTTTTTAAAAACGGCTTCCAGTCACAGCGCCACTTTCCACCCTCTTTCTTTATGAAATAAGCAATAAATAGCAGGATACTCCCCAAAATAAACCCGTAACCGTTATAATACGAAAGAGCGCATAAAATCACACCTGTTGTTAAAAGCGCACAGGATTTAAAGGAAAAGCCGTCGCCATACCCCCTCACCAGCCCATAAAGCATCAATGCCGTTGAGAGAAGGCACATGGAATCCGGATTGGTATAGGTGTGCAGAAACAAGCTCTGTGGCAGAAAAGTCACCAGAAAGCAGAACAGCCACCTGACCCTGTCATCCCGAAACAGTTTCTTTCCCAACAGCAGGACAATATATGCCATAATAAAGCCAAATGTCACATTTACCAGTCTGGCAGTATACAAAAGCGCCAGCGGGGAATCCGTAAACAAATTTACAAACCGCATAACATATCCCTGAACCATATACGGAAGCAATGTGTAGAAACCATAAGTCCACCTGCAGTTTCCGCTGAAAAGCTCCTCCTCATATCCGGTGGGAATAGTGCCATGGTTGCAGACATAAAGCGGCACCTTGTATCTGGAATGTTCATCCGGCGGATTCGGCAGTGAGGGAAAAGTATCGTTTAACGGCTGATTAAGTGCAATGGTAAGCGCCACAATAAGATAAAGCGCAAAATAAAACAAGGTAATGCTTTTCTCTTTATTCCACTTCATGACAAACTGTCCTTTCTTTTTATAAATACCTTCTTACACTTCGCATTTCCAGAAAAAAGCGCTGTAGGCAGGCAAAAGACTTCCACCGCCAAAATCATGTTCACTGCCGTTAATCAAATCTACCGCTTTGCCGCAGCCCGCGTCAAAATGCGCAGTAAAATCACTGCCCTCTGCATTAATGGCAACCAATACCCTTTCTCCTTCTGTTTTCCTTTCAAATATGCACTGCTTATTTGTCAGCAGAACCGAGCGGAAATCTCCCCAATTTAACGCCTTGGAGCATTTTTTAGCCTCAGTCAGCCTTGCAATAAAATCTGTCAGGTCATTCCACTCCGGTTTTTCAAAACAGGGCCTTAATGCCTGGTCTCCCTGCCTCTTTTCTCCCAGACACCCCCACTCGCTCCCATAATATACGCAGGGAATACCGGGCATTCCAAACATAAGCGCATAGATAAGCGGCAGATGGTTTTTATCCGACAAAATACTTGCCACTCTTGTCACATCATGGTTGTCCACAAATGATAACATGTGTTTCCCTTTATATAACGTCCAATTTTCAGGTCCAAATTGCCTGAGCAGGGAGTGGTTGATTTCAAACATATTCATGCTGTTAAAACTGGAAAACAGCCCCTTATAACATTCATAATTGGTTGCCGAATGCAGCATGGCATCATTGACCAGCCGGTTGTAATCACCGTGAAGCATTTCACCCAGCAGGAAGAAATCTGCCTTTCTGCCGTCACAATGGCTTCTCAATCTTCTTACAAAATCCTCGTCAAGACTGTACGCCACATCCAGTCTAAGCCCGTCTATGTCAAATTCTTCTATCCAATAGTCCACGCTCTCCAGAAGATATCTGACTACCTCTTCATTTCTCAGGTTCAGTTTTACCAAATCATAATTCCCCTCCCAGCCTTCATACCATAAACCGTCATGGTATGGGGAATCCCCATCAAAAGCAATCCGGTAAAACCACCCCGTATAAGGGGAACTTTCCCTGTTTTTCAACACATCCTGAAAAGGTCCGAAACCGCGTCCCACATGGTTAAACACGCCGTCAAGCACCACACGGATGCCTTTTTCATGCAGTTTTTTACAAACTTCTTTAAAATCCTCATTCGTTCCCAGACGGGTATCTATCTTCCTGTAATCCCTTGTATTGTAGCCATGTGTATCCGACTCAAATACCGGGGAAAAATATACCGCATTGATTCCCAGTTTTTCCAAGTGGGGGAGCCAGTCAATCACCTTTCTTATCCTTGATTCCGGTATCCCGTCATTTTCAAACGGCGCGCCGGTAAATCCCAACGGATATATCTGATAAAATACACTTTCTTCTGCCCACATATTTCTCCTCATTTCTGCGCTGCTCTTTTTAGGCGTTAACGGATTTGTGCAAGCAACGCACAGACACAAACCCATATGCTGTCCTAATGAACCATTATACCCAATTTGGCAAATTCTGTCCATAGCAACAAACCTACGTCCCTGTTCAAGCTTTGCGTGGCTGACAGCTATTTTTTATTTGCAAAAAAATCTAAAATATTATTTAGTCCCAAAAGTGCGTTTTCATCATCAACAGCAGGTTTTTCATTAAGTATTATGGCTATATACCGCCTCATGAATGTTATAGCAGTTCATATGATGCAAAAGCGTACAAGCTGTACTATATGCAGTATCTATATGACCATCGCCTCCACCAACCAATACAATTGCACCCTTTTTAGATTTTATAATAGGTTCTTCCTTTCTAAAATATCTAGCACAAAAATATGTTTGAAGCCTACTTCCAACATCTAATAATTTTCCAGTCAATTCCGAAAAATAAAGCGGCGAAGCAATCAAAATGTTGTCACATTCCTGTATGTATTTATATATCTCTTGCATTTCATCATTTATAACACACCCATTATTTTCCCAACAATACCTACAATCAAGACAAGGCGAAACATTGCACCTATAGGCATCTACAATTCTATACTCTCCCACAATTTTTTCAGTAATTTTCTCAATAAGACTGGCAGTATCACCATTTTTTCTTGGAAAACCATTTAATATCAAAGTTTTCACTGTAATCTCCTCTGCTAAATGTTGATTGGTCTTTCTGACTATAGCATGACGCAGGCTTCCTGACAACTCGTTTTCATGGGATAACGAGATTCAACCAACAACATAAAGTCTAACTGCCCTTCCGTATTTTGCGTGGCGCCAGCCCCGGCGTACTTTTGATTCCATAAAGGACCGTGTAAAAACGCTGGTACTTGGATGCTGTCTTATAGCATCCTATGTACCACTGCGTTTTTACCCGAGCGGGAGCGCGTCCTGTTGGAACAAATGCACGCCGGGGCTGGCGCCACGCAAAATACGGAAACTCCATAAAGTCCATTTCGCTTCACATAACAAGATTGACTGCTTCAGTATTTCTGCAATATGTATTGCAACATTGTCCTTGTCAAAAAAATGGATTAAATGTCGATTTTTAGCGGCTCAAAAAAAGAAATCCCCAATTTCCACAAAGTTATCCACATGTACAATAGTGTCATTTTCAATTGATTTAGACGTCAAACTTGCAAAAATAAGTGTCATTTTAAGAACATATATTCTGTTCTATCTATCTTCTGTAATGACATAAAGAGTAAACTTTCTTTTCATTTATGTTACCTTTAAAATATTTATAAAGTCGAAAGCTGATACCGGTTACAGCCAGGAATCCCAAAAGCGCTCCACCCGTTTTGCCACATTTTCCACCGTTACAATTTCACACTCTTCCCATTCCCTAGGGAAAAGGCGCTTGTTTGCCGTTTGCAGGAAGCGCTCATCCAGTAATGCAATAATACCGATGTCCTCTGCCGTACGGATAACGCGTCCTGCAGCCTGCTGCACTTTATTCATGCCGGGAAAGCGATAGGCATAATCAAAACCGTTTTCTCCCTGACTGTCAAAAAACCGCTTCAGCAGTTCTCTCTCGTTACATACCTGCGGAATGCCGGTTCCTACCACAATGACGCCTATCAGACTGTCATATTTTAAGTCAATGCCTTCTCCGAATATTCCTCCCAACACACAGAAACCAACCAGATTCCTGTCCTCCTCCACTTCGACTTCCATCCGAATCACATCAAGGCTGCAGCCCGGATTTCCCTCAAATCTGGAAAGGAACGCCTCCCTGGCTGATTCATCCATGTATTCCTCCTGCAAAATACAATCTGTCCGTTCGTCAGGGAAATGAGATTGAAACTGTTCATATACCTGCATAAGAAAAGTATGGGATGGAAAAAACACCATGTAATTGCCATGTCTGTTCTTTACAATCTCATGAATATAGCGGGCAATATTATAAAACTCCTCCGTAGAACGCCTGACATATCTGCTTGTCACATCACTTCCTATGAAAAGCGCCCTTTTTTCCGGATGAAAAACAGACTTCGCATATACTTCATAATCATCCTCCGTTCCTCCCAAAAGCTTCTTATAATACTGGATGGGAAGAAGGGTTGCAGAAAACAGGATTGTACTGCGTCCCCTTAACATACATTCCTGCAAATTGACAGCCGGGTTGACACAAAGTAATTTTAATGTAAAATCACCGTCATTCTCCATTTGGGAATATATGACATAATTGTCGTCAACTTTTTCATATATTTCCAAGAAATGTGAAACTTCAAAAAAGAAGTTTAAAATGTCTTTTCTGACTGGTGCGTCATCGTTTTCATCCAAATAATTATCCATTGTTTCATGCAATCTGGTTAGTGACTGTACAAAAGGCTCTATCTGTTCCCATACCTTGCAATTTTCGCATTCACGTTTTAAAAGGAGCAATTCCTTATTGCACTTTTCAAGCTGACGTAAAAGCTTATGCGCAAAGTCTCTGATTCTTCCTAAGGGCAGAGCAAGATTCGTATTGTCAGGTAAGGCCTTCCCATCTTCCTGTGCTTCCCTTACCTGCTTTTTTAACTGCAGAAATGCTTCCTTTCTGAGAAGCGCACTATACATTTCCCTGCCCCGCTCCAGCAGATTATGGGCTTCATCCACAAGAAATATATACTGATTGCCATTATTTTCCCCAAAAAAGCGTTTCAGATAAACATGAGGGTCAAAGACATAGTTGTAATCTCCTATTATGCCATCTGCAAACAAACTCATATCCAGACAAAATTCAAAAGGACATACGTTATGCTTCCTTGCATACTCCTCAATCACATCTCTTGTAAAACTCTGGGAATGCCAAAGCAAATCATATACCGCGTCATTAATCCTGTCATAATGTCCTCTGGCAAAGGGACAGTGTTCCGGGTTACACTCTGTTTCCTCCATAAAACAAATCTTGTCCTTTGCTGTCAGTATCACACTCTTAAAATGCAGTCCTTTTTCCCGAAGCAGGGAAAACGTATTTTCCGCCACCGTCCGCGTAATGGTTTTTGCAGTAAGATAAAATAATTTATCCCCCATGCCTTTTCCCATGGCTTTCACTGCCGGAAACACCGTGGATATGGTTTTACCCACTCCGGTAGGCGCCTCTATAAACAGTTTTTTGCCGTGGTATATTGTCCGGTACACATAAGAAGCCAGTTCTTTTTGTCCCTCCCTGTAAGAAAAAGGAAAAGACAGGTTTTCAATGGAATCCTGCCGTTTCCTCTTCCATTCCCATTCATAATCCGCCCACTTCTCATATTCTTTCAGCAGAGCAGAAAACCAGCGCTTTAAATCGGCAAGTTCAAATTCCTCATGAAAATACCGGAGTTCTTCCGTTTCCACATTACAATATGTCATCCGCACCCTCATTAATTCCTTGCGGTTTTGAATACCGTAAATGGCGGCGTACACTTTGGCCTGTGCCAAATGAACCGGAACAGGCGCTTTCAATTTTGCGACATCTTTATATGTGGTCTTTATTTCATCCACAGTAATTTCTCCCGCCGGCGATGCAATAATGCCATCCGCTCGTCCTTCCACCACAAGCCGGTAGTTTTCTGTTTCATGAATATGGCGCAGAGAAACTTCCGGCTGATACTCTTCCCCCATCCGCCTTTGGAGCATCCTATGTATTCTGCTCCCTTCCTGCATGGCATTCTCCATTCCCCCCGCTCTTCTGTTGTCAATATCTCCGCTTCGCAGGATAAATTCCACCAGATACCTGACTGATATGCGAATTTCGCTTTTCACATCCATGCCGCTCCTCCACTTCCCATTCAAACAAAAAACTCCCTATCAAGATAATACTCTATCCTGAATAGGGAGTCAATTTGCACCTCTTACGCCCTTTGGCGCAGGCATCTGTTTTTTACTTACTCTTAACATGCAATGGCACAGTTCTTCAATACCTGCTCAAATTCAGCATTGTATCCGCCATAGCGAACGGTCAACACCTGAGTGAAATCAAGTCCATACACACCTAAAAATGATTTTGCATCTACGATATATCTATTATAAGCAATGTCAATGTCAAAATCACATTTTGAGGCTGCATTTACAAAGTTTTGTGCTTCGTCCTGGGTCAATCTGATTTTACGTTCCATACATTTGCCTTCCTTTCTAAAAATAGCCGTCTCGTTGTAAAATACCGCAACAACGCGTATTTACAAGCTTTTCTTGTTTTGGTTTAATACGATTATACTCGTTTTCCACTATTTGTAAAGTGTTTTTTTTATGAATAATTTATTCAATTTTCGTAAATTTTTGTCACAATTCCTCTTTTTCTACTTATTGCATATTTTTCCAGAATGTAACACATTTGCTTTAGTAGGGTTGCACAATATTTTTTTTACAGCCACAAAACAACGCATAAATTTTTGTTTATTTTTGAGTAAACTCCACCATGTTGGGTCTGAAGCGCAATGCCAGCATATTTCGCTGCAAATTCAGATTTTTTCGTTCCTCAATACTAATGGTATGACAAAAATGACGGAACAGTTCCTGATAGTATTGCTCTGCCTCTGACTCCGCTTTGCATACCTGTTTCACCTCTGTTCCCTCTTTTGTGCTGCCCGACATCAAAAACCATTCCCTGCCGGCAGGATGCACGGCATAATAGTCCCTCACTTCGTCATAAATGATAAAGTTTTCCATAGGCAGCCTGTCCGCAAAATGGGTTGTCAGCATGGGCAGTATGTCACATTGGGGCGCTGTCACAGCATGAAGGATGCCGTTTTCCAGTTCCTGAAAACGAAGAAACTCCCGGTAATGGTGCAGTTCATTACCGGCTTCCCTCGCCAGTTCCATGGTTCTCCTGACATTGTCATCAATCAGATGATTGAGAATGCTTCCCTTATACCTGCCCGAAAGCCCCCATACAATAGTTTTGTAGACTGCCTGTGCCTTATTCCTGTCAGATGTGGTAAGCGCCATGCAAAGTGAAGCATAATCCTTCTCCCCGAAGCGGGAACGCAGGGTGCGCATCACTTTTTGCACCTTTTCCGTATCCGGTCTTATTTCGGTATAAACGGCAAACAACCTTAGATTCCCTTCATGTCCCACCTGCAGAAAAATCCGGTCATGAGGGATACGCAGCGCATATGCCTCATAAATCCCGGTAAATATCCCCTCTAAACTGTCCTCGCATACCAATATCTGATTCTGTCCACAATCTGTCTCTTTATTCATAAAACCACCGCTTTCTTAATAAGAAGTTCTTCTCACGCTACTATAATTGGCCAAACAACACCTTTCCTCCGTCAGCCACAGTAGGCGGCGCATGAAAAGATGCATCGTCAAATAAGGATAACTGCCTGTAAGTTGACCCGTCAGCAGCAATCTGGCGTCTTTCCCTGATATCTGCCGTCAGGTTTCTCACAATATAGTCTTCCTCCAGCTTCGTGCGGTACATCATCCTGCCGTTGCAGGTGATAAAATACAGCGCCCTTTTTAATACCACGCCTATTTTTTTCAATGCTGCAAAATCCAGATTACCGGTCCGCCTTGCCTTCACAATCCGCATGGCGCTCTTTACGCCGATACCCGGCACCCTGAGAATCATTTCATACGGCGCCCGGTTAATCTCCACGGGAAAACATTCCAGATGCCTTACCGCCCAGTCTTCCTTAGGGTCAAGCATGACATTGAAAAAAGGCCTTTCTTCACTCAAAAGTTCCCCCGCCTTAAAACCATAAAAACGCAGCAGCCAGTCCGCCTGATAGAGCCTGTGTTCCCGAAGCAGAGGAGGACCACCCGGCAGCGACGGCAGTTCTTTATCCTCATTGACCTTAACAAAGGCAGAATAGAAAACCCTTTTTAACTCAAACTTGTCATACAGACTTTCCGCCACATTGAGAATCTGGTAATCACTCTCAGGCGTGGCGCCGATAATCATCTGGGTGGACTGTCCTCCTCCCACAAAACGCGGTGCATTTTGGTATAACACCAAATCATCCTTATTTTCTTTTATCCCGTTTTGAATCTGGCGCATGGGAGTCAGGATGTTCTTTCTGTGCTTGTTGGGCGCAAGATGCCTAAGCCCTTCCGCCGTGGGCAGTTCCAGATTGACGCTCATCCTGTCTGCCAGGTAGCCGGTAAGCTGAATCAGCCTGGGGTCCGCGCCCGGTATGGCTTTTACATGCACATAACCGTTAAAACGGTACTGCTTCCTGAGAAGAAAAAGAGTCCGATAAATCAGTTCCATGGTATGGTTGGGACTTTCCAGAATGCCGGAACTCAAAAACAAACCTTCTATATAATTGCGCCTGTAAAACTGCATCGTCAGTTCACACACTTCATCCGGCGTAAAAGTAGCCCGCGGGACATCGTTGGTCCGGCGGTTTAAACAATACTTGCAGTCATAAATGCACTCATTTGACAAAAGAATCTTAAGAAGTGAGATACACCTGCCATCCGCACTAAAACTGTGGCAGATACCGCCTGCAAGGCAATTGCCCATATCCCTTCCGTTACCTTTTCTCTCCACTCCGCTGGATGTACATGCCACATCATACTTTGCGGCGTCACTTAATATACCCAGTTTTTCCATAACCGAAGTTTCCTTCGAAATTAAATATTCCATATGATAATCCTTTATATACAAACAAATGTTCTGCATTTATCATATCACACACATTTTATCTTTGCAATACTTTTTTAGAACAAATGTTCTTTGTAAAAAAAGTGAAAACCTCTTGTCAAAGAGAAAAAAAAGCGTTTTAATAGAATAAGATTTTAAGACACTCTTATAAAAAAAAGAATAAAGAAACGGAGAACATTATGAGTGACATAAAACTTCCCAGGGAATATCATTCTGAGTTAAACCTCTACGATACCCAGATAGCCATTAAAACAGTAAAGGACTTTTTCCAGACGCTTCTTGCGGAAAGATTACACCTGTTACGTGTATCTGCCCCCTTGTTTGTGGACCCTGTTTCCGGCTTAAACGATAATTTAAACGGTGTGGAACGCCCCGTCACTTTTGACATCAAAGAACAGGACGGCAGGGAGGCGGAGATTGTCCATTCCCTTGCCAAATGGAAACGTTATGCCCTGAAAAAATACGGCTTTCACGTTGGAGAAGGCCTGTACACCGACATGAGCGCCATCCGCCGTGATGAATATGTCGATAACATCCACTCCATTTATGTGGACCAGTGGGACTGGGAAAAAATCATTGAGAAAGAAGACCGTACGCTTGACACTTTGAAAGATACGGTGCGCACCGTTTACAAGGTTTTACGAAAAACCGAAAAATATATGTCCATCCACTACGATTATATAGAGGAAATTCTTCCGCACGATATTTTCTTTATCACATCACAGGAACTGGAGGATATGTTTCCCGAATATTCCCCAAAAGAGAGGGAATATTACATCGCCAAGGCAAAAGGCGCCGTCTGTATCATGCAGATAGGCGATACACTGGAATCCGGAGAACGTCACGACGGTCGGGCCCCGGACTATGACGACTGGGCGCTGAATGCCGATATTATCGTATATTATCCTGTACTGGACATCGCTTTGGAGCTTTCCTCCATGGGTATCCGCGTGGACAAGGAAGCGCTGGTAAAACAGCTTGAAAAAGCCGGATGCCCTGAGCGTTCAGAACTTGCTTTCCAGCAGGCTGTTTTAAAGGAAGAACTGCCATTCACCATCGGCGGCGGCATCGGCCAGTCCCGTATCTGTATGTTTTTCCTCAGAAAGGCCCACATCGGTGAGGTTCAATGCTCTCTGTGGCCGGAAGAGGTCATGCGGGAAGCCGCCCAAAAAGGGTTGCAGCTTCTGTAAATTGACGGGAGGAGTCAATGAAAAAACACTTGTTATCTATCTTACTTGCATCCTGCTCCATCCTTCTGTTCCTTACCACCTGCGGCACTGACATTGCTTCTTCCGATGCGCTGTACACAGCCATGCCTCAGACAGAAAGTACGGAGGCTGTTTCTCCCATACCGGAGGAAACCGTTCCCGAAACAGTGGAAGAACCGGCTTTTGAGGAATACGATATTACCCTGATGGCAGTCGGCGACAACTTGATTCACATGGGAGTCGTTTACTCGGGAAAACAGGCGGACGGCACTTTAAACTATGATTTTTTATTTGAAAATTTAGCAGATTTTCTGGATACGGCGGATATTAAAATTATCAATCAGGAAACCATCTTAGGCGGCAATGAGCTTGGTTTTTCCGGCTTTCCTTACTTCAACTCCCCCACAGAAGTCGGAGATGCCATCGCGGACGCCGGTTTCAATGTAGTATTGCACGCCTCCAACCATGCCGCGGACCAGGGTCTTTCCGGCCTTGAAAGTTGTGCGCACTTTTGGGAATCCCATCCAGAGGTCGTAATGACCGGTATTCATACAGACAACAGCGAATATAACGAAATCCCCCTCCTTAAAGTGGGGGATTTCACTTTTGCCATATTAAATTACACTTACGGTCCCAATAGTGAAACCCTGCCCTCCTCCATCAGAGGACACTTGAATATGCTTTGCGCCTACGATTCAAACTCCGGGCGTATTGATTTTACAACCTTAAACCCTCAGGTGACTGAAGATATCAGGACGGCAAAAAAAACAGCTGATATTGTAATAGTCTGTCCACACTGGGGCACGGAATATACCTCCAAACCTTCCAGTTACCAGCAGGCTTTCGCTATGCAGATGACGGAGGCCGGAGCCGATTTAATCATCGGCACCCATCCCCATGTTGTGCAGCCCATAGAATGGATTACCGCCGATAACGGCAATCGCGCCCTTTGCTTTTATTCGCTCGGCAACTATGTTTCCACCCAGAAAAACGGGCTCAGTATGCTGGAAGCCATGGCATGGGTCACTTTCCATGTGACAGAGGACAGCATCAGTATTTCAGATAAAAATACAGGTGTTATCCCTATGGTATGCCATTACACAAGCGGTCCCGTCCGCATCAAAGACATCTATCTTCTGGATGAATACACAGAAGAACTGGCGTCCTCCCACGGCATCCGCCCTTACGGAGGAGTTTCCCTCCATCTTACGGATTTGCAGGAATGGAGCGACGATATACTCGGTGACTGGGTGCTTTCTGCCGGACAAGCCCTAGGAACGGACAGCCCCTAGTGTGCCGTCAATTAGTGAATACACGCTAACCTCCATGGCGGCACATAATCCCACGAAACTAAAGTTTCGATGGAAAATGCCGCTTTTCGGGCATTTTCCGGCGTGGAACTTAGAAGTTCTCCGCGAAGCAGCCTTTGCTGTGAGCGGAAATTGCCAAAGGCAATTAGAACTTCTTTCCACGCTAGTCTATGATATTTTTCACTCCCAAAATGGTACTGTAATCAGCCGCGCTGATAATCACGCCTTTTCTTGAGTTTGCCTCGTGGATAATCTGTCCGTCCCCTATGTAAAGTCCGACATGCGTACATTTATTTCCATTGGAGGTATAGCAGATAATATCCCCCGGCTTTATTTCACTGTAATCAATGCTCCTGCCGTCGGAAGAATACTGACCCGAAGGCGTCCTGCTGATGGAATAGCCAAAATCCGCATAGATAAAGCAGGTAAAGCCGGAACAGTCCGTCCCTTTTTCCAGACTGCTGCCGCCATGGATATAGACATTACCCAGATACTGCATGGCATATTCCACGATGGAGGCCCGCAGTTCATCATTGTCGGAATAGGATGTATCCGGAGGAACAATCCCCTCCCCATTGGCAGAAGCATCTGTTTCATCCTGTACCGTTTGCCGGACATCGGACTGCTGTTCCGGCGCCGTCTGCTCGGGAGTCTCCTGCTCGCTCTCTTTTTCCCGTTCTTCCAGCGCTTTTTTCGCTTCCCGTTCCGCCCTCTCCTCTTCTATGGATTTGGCGTAGACAAACTCTTCCCGGATAACCACATACTCAGCCGCCACGTACCCTTCTTTGCTGTCCGTATACTGCACCCGTAGCCATTCCCCACAGTCCTCCAAAAGTTTAACGCTTTCCCCGTTATCCACATAGCCAATCCTTTCTGCCAGGATATCCGCTTCTTTCCTGACATTCAACCGGTCCGCACACACCTGGGCATACCGGGTGACATAATCGTCTATGACCTCCGCAGCGGCTTCCCCATAAATAAAATACTCTGCCTTGATGTATCCCTCCACATTGCCGGAAACCACCTGCAGCCACTCCTCATTCTCCCCTGCTTTTGACAATATCTGCGCCACCGCGCCGTCATACATTTTGCCTACAATCTCACTGTCCGTATCCGGCCCGCTGCGCACATTGACATAGTTGTCCACATTTGCTATCGCCAGATTGGCATATTCGTCCTCCTGCATATCCTTTTCTGCATCCGCTTCCGGTTCTGCCGCTATACCTGCATCGCCTTCCGGTACAATAGTTATGAATGCATTTCCCGATACAGTATCCTCCACCGCACCGTTTCCCGACACCGTCATGTTCACTGCCTCATTTCCCGACACCGTTATGTCCGCCGCCCCATTATCTGAAACGCCCGCATTCCATACCACGTTCCGGGAATCGGACGCGCTGTTTTCCGGTTCCTTTGCAGCCAGAAACAAACGGCCCATGCCCGTCTGTCCGCTTTCAGCGCGAAAGGCAGCCGCCAGCATACAAAGCGCTCCTATGCACAATATCAAACTTGCAATTATCCTTCTTTTCATCCTTCTTTTTATCCTTTTCCTCATTTCTGCGCTGCTTTTTGCGCATGACGAGTTTGTGCCTGCTGCTTTTTTCTTCCTGGTCTTAACGCCGCGGCTCTGTATTGTTTTCTTCTATCCTCTCCGAAAAAGAAAGCTTCTTATCCCGACGGTGGAACTGTTCGGTAAACCTCCTTGAATATGCAATAAAGATGCAGAATATGTAAGGCATGCCCAGATTGGTTTCCAGCAATGAATTTACCGTCAGCGTAAGCAGCTTTTCACCTGTAGTTTCAAATCCTGCGCTGCGGATTCCCCCGAGAAGAAGTCCGGCCTCCCAGCCAAGCTGCACAAGTATGCCTATCGCCAGAAGCCATGGAATGGAAATCTGTTTATTCTTCTCCTTCTGTGACAGGTTGTATATGATAAGTCCCAGATACCCTATAAACAGAATCAACGCCATATATCCGTGATATGCGCCCGTCGTGCGCTGTATCACGATAGGCGTGGCTTTGGCTGCAAAAGTCCGGGTGATAAACGGACAGCAGAACCACCAGCCGAGAATCAGCACGGACCATTCAAACAAATGCTTATCCCTGGAAAGCCACAGCCAAATCCACGCAAAATTTGTAAAACCATAGCTTAAAGACATCCATAACAGCACCCAGAACAAACTATGTCCTTCGGAAATGCTGCGGGAATGCAGCAGCAAATGGAAAATCCCGTAATCAACCAGCATATATACGATTCCCATAACAAATCCGACCAGAACCGTTGTATATTTTTTCTGCCAAACCAATAATGCCAGTAAAACAATTAAAAATGCAATGTCAAGCCATATGTAAAGAGGGGCGAACTGCCGCCTTGCAATAATTTCCGTCATATCCATTCCTCCGCTGTCACCGCATGACCGGCCAGCAGACTTTATTCTACCATTTTTTCCAATAGATGACAAGAGCCGCCCATTTATGATATAATAATTGCGTGTAGGATTACAATACATATGTTACAACTGAATATTTAAAAAGCAGAGATACTG
>ERZ777011.424-NODE-424-length-65526-cov-17.535000_pt1 | contig 65526 bp, 55 predicted proteins | sample MGYA00374964_ERZ777011 | MGnify/ENA primary metagenome ERZ777011 (study PRJEB29310, sample SAMD00008975) | mouse gut metagenome | study: EMG produced TPA metagenomics assembly of the Metagenome analysis of fecal microbiota from mouse which was promoted...
CATTCTGACTGAAACATCAAATTCTTTTAAAGAGGCTTTGCAGGAATGCCTGCCGCCATTCCGGAACCTTTGCGCGTCTTTATCCCTTCGGCTCAGTCTCATAGCCCGCCATGCCCCTTCGCTGCAGGGATAAATACATCACAAATCTTCCGGCTCTGCGTTAACAAGCATTTTTAAACAGCCTCTAAAACAGATTCTTGGCAAAAAATGAAAAAGGCTGACATCACGTCAGCCTTATTTCTTCAATTAAAACAACAATAACAACTTTTTCAGAACGCTTATAGCAGTATATCTTTCAAAATCCTTCTATTTCAGCTTTCTACAAGCCTTGTCTTCGTCGGCTTCCTTCCGGTTGCCGTGCCTTTCAAGGCTTGTTACATCATCATAACACCGGCTATCACGGAATGGTTCAACCCCACAGGATTTTTCTTCAAAAGTTTTTTCAAGTCGTGCAATCATCGGATTGATCTGCCTTTTCCTTTGGCGGCAGACGGTGGGGGAACGCGTCGATGAACGACCCCGGCGTTATGTTGACAATCTCCACGCCACGGGCATCGGCATATTCCTTGATGTGAAAATAGCTCCGGAAAGCCACCACAAGGCTTTGCAGCACGTCATGCAGGTGAAGCCCTCGGTATGCCTCGACAATCCTGGCCGTCTCCTGAGCCTCTTTCTTCTCTTCATAGAAATGCTCGACGATATTGCAGACATTGTTGTCCTCGTCGATAGAAAGGGTTCGCGTCCAGGAATGGTCGGCACCGGCAAGATATATCTTTCCGAAGCCTTCCTGCATGGCTCCCATTATAGCCCCTATCATTACATTGCGCGGCCGGGGCATACCCAAGCCTTGCCTGTATGCGAAATGCGCGAGCCATTTCCATCCCTCCACAGGAGTGATGTTGACGGTCTTGACCGTGATGCTGCCCACACCATCGAGATGAAGCCTTGCCACAGGAAGGAATCTGGACGGTATGACGAGCGTCATCGGCCAGTCTACGGTGCGGAACTCGCGCCATACGTCGGCCGAAAGCGACGTGTCCTTCGGGTCGGGCATCGGGAAAAGCCCCGGATCCATCATCGCATAATAATCCGGTCTGAGCTGCCAGAACTCCTTCGACAAGGCGGCATAGTTCACCGCCATGCGGCTCTGCGACGCAAGCCAGCGCGGACTGCGCTCCATAGTCTTCAGAAGCGATGGGCCGTTGCCGAGAATCACTATCGACTTCGCCTTGTCGGCAGGCGCGCTGCGTTTCGGACGGCGCGACATAAGCGCGATTTTCACCACCGAAGCCGCCGAAGCCACTGCATTTCCAACAAACTTCTTCATTTCTCTTCGTAAGGATAACCTGAATCGCGCCGGGCTATCACCTCCACCGTGTCGTGGAAACAGATGCCCGTATCGTCCTTGATTCTCTCCGGAGAGAACGTGAGCGTCTGCGAACGACGGCGCATGGCTCCTGCGTCAAACATCCTCCGCAGACCCGGGAAAAGGGACATAGGCCTTGACAGGAAGGATGCCCATTTCTCCGGCAACGTCATCATCCGGTGCTGACGGCCCGCGTTGGCCGACATAGCCTCGGCAAGCTCAAGCCATGTGTGCGGATGCCCGTCGCTGACGTTGTAGACTCCGCCTTTGGCGTAGACCGCACGGACGGCACGCGCCACGTCATAGGCCGTAACAAGCGACATCTTGGCATCGTTGCCGCGTATGTGCAGATAACGTCCTGAAAGCACGTCGGAAAACATCTCCTGCGCCCATCCGGACAGACCGCTCCCGAACATAGCCACAGGACGAAGAATCGTCAGCACCGTGCCTGTATTGCCGAATTCCTTCTCAGCCATCCGCTCCGCATCAAGCCGGGAGCTTCCGAACTGCGTAGAAGGCCACACCGGAGACGATTCGTCAACATCCTCACCGGTCTCTTTGCCGTAAACGTCAGTGGAGCTTATAAGCACAAATGCTTCAGGCGGATTCTGAGCCAACGCATCCAAAAGCCTGCGTGTGCCGCCTGCATTGACGTCCCTCGCCATGGCTTCATCGCGCGTGCCGGCGCAATGCACCACCAGGTCAAAGCTCCTGTCGGAAAAATCCGGAGTCTCACGGGAAAGGTCGCATCGTATGTCATTTCCTTCGCCCCGCCCGAGCGAGACTATGCCGAAATCGGAGAATGCTCCGGCCACATAGCGTCCCAGCATCCCCGAAGCCCCGGTGAGAAGCATCGAAGGGCGTTTACTGTTTTCCTTGTCGTTCATGACGCGAAGTTACTAAATTCTTTTCATTCCTGTCCGACCCCCGAAGCGGAAAAAGAACATTCGACGCTCCGGCAACGTTTATTCTATGCACACAAAATAGAATTTATAAAAACCGCGTTATGTCTATATGCTGTTATCGCAATCGTGTCCGCCGGCTCTCCCTCCTGCACCTGAGGCTGGCACGGATGATAGAAAAAATCAAGACGTTTCATTTTCTTTGAACCCAAAATACCAAGACAACAAGATGATAAGCACAAACATCGAAAAGGCGCTCAACGCGCAAATCAACGCCGAATTCTGGTCGGCCTACCTTTACCTCTCAATGTCGTGCCGTTTCGCCTCCGATAACTACAAGGGAATCGCCAACTGGTTCAAAATCCAGCACCGAGAGGAGATGGACCATGCATATATGATGATAGACTATCTCGTGCGCCGGGGAGGAAAGGTTACGCTCGAACCCATCGCCGACGTGCCGGCCGAATGGGACTCGCCTCAGGAAGCCTTTGCCGACACTCTTGCCCATGAGGAAAAGGTTACATCAATGATCAACGCACTTTATGCAGCAGCAGAGGCCGAGCATGACTATGCCACCCGCCAGATGCTCAACTGGTACGTGGCCGAACAGGTGGAAGAGGAAGACAGCGTCCACGACATCCTTGATTCGCTGAAGCGCATCGGCACCGACGCCACAGGTCTTTACCAGTTCGACCTTGAGCTTGCAAAGCGCGTCTACACCGCTCCCAAAGCCGAATGACACAGTCGGATGCCCATATCCGCAAGAAAGTCCCTGGAAGATGATTTCCAGGGACTTTTCTATATGATGAAGTTTCTCACGATAAACCAGGCCACCACCGATGCGGCTATGCCGACAATGACCGGAAGCGAATAAAAACCCGCGTAAAGCTTCGGGAGACGCTTGCGGCGGGTCTCAAGCCACGCCATGAACGCCAGCAACGGAAGTATCAGAAGCAGGAACGAATTGTATTCCCACGCCGACCGCAGGTCGCCGTGAAGCAGCGCGTGAGCCATCCTCTGCGCGCCGCAGCCCGGACACTCAAGCCCGGTCATCCTCAGGAACATACATTGAGGAACCCACTTCGCAGACAATGGATTGACAAGAAAATAAAAGCCCGCAACGGCAATCGCAACCACCGCCGCAACAAGCTTTCTGCGATTATGGCCCGAAAATATCTTCAAACGAGAGAAAGAGGCACGTAGAGAGACGCGGTAAGAACACCGAGGCAGAACGACACTATAATCCATATCTCGGCCATACGAGAAGCGCGTTTCGCGCCCTCAATGTCGCCGCGTCCGTAGCGCGTGCTTACCATCGACGAAAACACGATGGCTGCGATGCCCGGAATGAAGCAGCAGCACAGCGTTACCAGCATAGACCAAAGAAGGAACGTGGGCGGCATAGGCTCTCGGTCAGGCATAGCGGCAACCGACTGTCCAGCAACCATATTTTGCGGCTGAGACTGAGGAGGAAGCCCTGTCCCGGCTCCGGGAACAGGCGGAGGGACCGATGCCTCGGAAGGCTCGTATCTCACCTTAAGCACTTCGGCCCATTCCTCGTCCACGCTTTTTGGAACCGCAGGGGGAGCGGACGCCTCCACGGCAGACTCGGATTCCACTGCCGCTCCGGCCTCCTCTTCCGAAGGGATTCGGCCAAGGGCAGCTACTATAGCGCGCGGATAAAGCTCATATTCAGCCTTGTGTATGCGCTCTTCAAGCGATTCAGGCGAATCATCGGGCAATACCGGCACGCGTTGCTGCATCACGATTTCACCCGAATCGAAGACCTCGGTAACGTAATGCACCGTCACGCCGCTCTCCGTCTCCCCTGCCGCGACCACAGCCTCATGCACATGATGTCCCCACATGCCTTTCCCGCCATAAGCCGGCAACAGCGACGGATGGATGTTGACCACACGGTCGGGATACGCCGCCAGAATGACAGGACTCACATAGTGCATGAAACCGGCAAGCACCACAAGGTCGATGTCCCGGCTCCTAAGAAGCTCCACCACCTGTTGCGGGTCGTTGTCCCACACGATGTTGGGCACATACTCCACATCTATGCCGAGCCCTTCCATACGCCCGATCACCCCGGCCTTCTTGCGGTTGGTAATCACCAGCGCCACCCGTATCTTGTTGCCCTCGCCGAAGAACCGGGCTATGTTTTCGGCATTGGTTCCGCTTCCTGAAGCGAGAATTGCTATATTTTTCATAATCTGCATTTTTAAATCCACATTTGCATCGACTGCATTATTTGCATTTACTGCGTTGCAGTCAGACCTGTTGCATCTCCACGAGCTTCTTGTAATGTCCTCCGAGGGCGATAAGTTCCGCATGCGTGCCGCGCTCCACAATCTGCCCCTCGTGCATGACGCATATCTCATCGGCGTTGACTATCGTCGAAAGGCGGTGGGCGATGACTACGGTGGTACGGTTCTTCATAAGCCGTTCCAACGCCTCCTGCACCAGGCGTTCGCTTTCCGTGTCGAGAGCCGACGTGGCCTCGTCGAGTATGAGGATAGCCGGATTCTTGAGTATGGCACGGGCGATGCTTATGCGTTGGCGCTGGCCTCCTGAAAGACGGCAGCCCCGGTCGCCTATATTAGTCTGATAGCCTTCCGGGGTAGCCATGATGAACTCATGGGCGTTGGCTATTCTGGCGGCCGCCTCCACCTCTTCCATAGTGGCGGATTCCACACCGAATGTTATGTTGTTGAAGAAAGTGTCGTTGAAAAGTATGGCCTCCTGGTTCACGTTGCCCATCAGGCTGCGCAGGTCGCCCACACGGTAATCACGTACGTCGTGGCCGTCCACCTCGACCTTGCCGCTGTCAACATCCCAGAAACGCGGAATCAGATCCACAAGCGTGGACTTGCCGCTGCCCGACTGCCCCACGAGCGCAACCGTGGCACCCTCTTTGACCTCCAAATCTATATCTTTGAGAACCTTACGTTCCTTGTTGTAGCTGAAGCTGACGTTGCGGAAGCGGATGTGGCTCTTCTTTCCGTCCTCCTTGGATAGCGGGACAGGCCTCTCCGGATCCCGTATGGGATTCCGGGCATCCATGATTTTGTCGATACGCTCAAGCGACGCCATGCCCTTCTGAATCGAATATCCGGCTTTGGAGAGGTCTTTGGCAGGATTGATGATGCTGTAGAAGAGCACCATATAGAAAATGAACTGCGAAGCCTCTATCCTCGAGCTGCCCGAAAGAATCAACGCCCCGCCGAACCACAAGACCACCGCCACGGCTATAGTCCCGAGGAACTCGCTCATCGGATGAGCAAGGCTCTGCCGACGCTCTATCGAATTGGAAAGGCGGTAATATTCCGCAGTTTCGCCTGTGAACCTCGAATCCATCTTATCTTCGGCATTGAACGCCTTGATAACGCGCAGCCCGGAGATGGTCTCCTCGGTGGTGGAAAGTATATCGCCCCACATCTGCTGCGCCACACGCGACGTGCGTTTGAGCTGCTTGCCCACCTTGCCCATCACGGTTCCGGCAATCGGGAGGAACACAAGGACGAAAATGGTAAGCTCCCAGCTCACATACACCATCATCGCGAGATAGATGAGAATCTGCACCGGATTCTTAAACAGCATATTGACGCTCGACATCACCGACCATTCTATCTGGCTGACATCGCCGGAAAGACGCGCCATCACATCGCCTTTGCGCTCGTTGGTATAGAATCCTATCGGAAGAGAAAGAATCTTGGCATACATGTCGTTGCGCACATCGCGCACTATCCCGTTGCGCATAGGGATGGTGAAATAATCGCTCAGATACGCACTCAAGGTCTTCAGCATCGTGGCCATTACCAGAATCACCGCCAGAAAACCCAAGGCCACCGAAGGCCCGTGGCTTTCGATGATCGTGCCTGTATAATAATAGAAATTATTGATCGCCACGTCTTTCAGACTGCCGTCTTCAAGAGACATATAGTCATACCTTGCCTCCGAAAGATGGAAAAGCATCTGGAGGATGGGGATGATGAACGAGAACGAGAATATCGTCAGCATCGCCGTCAGCAGGTTGAAGAACAGGCTGAGAAAGATGTTGAGCTTATAAGGAAGAGCGAAACGCTTGAGCAGCTTAAGGAAATCTGTCATTTACAATATCTTGAGCCTCTTCAAGACCTTTATCGGACTTTCCTGAGGCGTATTAACCTGCAAATATACTAATTATTTCCCGAATCCCAAAACCGCCCTCCCGGGGCTGGTCGCTTATTTTCATCAGAAGGATGTTCCGTAAGAAGCCCGGTCGAGACTGCGGTAACCTATTGCCTCGGATATGTGGCGGCTCTCCACTTTCTCGCAGCAGTCGAGGTCGGCGATGGTGCGTGCAACTCGCAGGATGCGATCGAAAGCACGTGCCGACATGCCGAGCTTTTCCATACGTTCCTTTAGCTTCGCAAGCCCTTTGTCATCAGGCCAGGCGTATTTGTGCAAAAGGCGGGAATTCATCTGAGCGTTGCAGTAGATGCCTTCTTCGTTGCGGTAGCGCGCCTGTTGCACAGCCCTTGCAGCCACCACACGATCACGTATGGACATGCTGCTTTCAGAAGGCGTGGCAACGGCCATCTCATCGAAGGCCACAGGCTGGATTTCCACCTGCAGGTCTATGCGGTCGAGGAGCGGCCCCGAAATGCGGCTCATATACCGCGAAACCTGCCCCGGGGTGCAAGTGCATGGTTTTGCCGGATGTCCGTAATATCCGCAAGGACAAGGATTCATCGAGGCCACGAGCATAAAAGAGGCCGGGTAAGTAACGGTGTATTTGGCTCGCGCCACTGTGATTGCCCTGTCCTCGAGCGGCTGGCGCAGCACTTCAAGCACCGGACGGGAAAATTCCGGAAACTCATCGAGAAAAAGGATGCCGTTGTGGGCCAAGGAAATCTCACCCGGCCGGGGACTCGACCCGCCCCCCACCAACGCTACAGGCGAAACAGTATGGTGGGGCGTACGGAACGGCCTTTGCGTCATCAGCATAGAGCCTCGGGTCAGTTTACCGGCAACGGAATGTATCTTCGTGGTCTCAAGAGCCTCCTGCATGGTCAAAGGCGGCAGAATGGACGGCAGTCGTTTGGCCATCATCGACTTGCCCGAGCCGGGGGCACCTACGAGAAGGATGTTGTGGCCTCCTGCGCAGGCCACCTCAAAAGCCCGCTTCACGGCCTCTTGGCCTTTGACCTCCGAAAAATCGAAGTCGAAACTGCCAGACTGTTTAGCGAAAAGCTCACGTGTGTCTATCACAAACGGCTTCATGTCAGCCGTTCCGTTGATAAGGTCTACGGCCTGCGGAAGATTCTCCACCCCGAAAACATCAAGACGGTTGACCACGGCAGCCTCGGTTACGTTGGCCATAGGCACTATGAGCCTTTTGAAGCCCATCTCCCGGGCCTTTATGGCTATCGGCAAGACACCCTTCACAGGAAGCACCGAGCCGTCGAGCGAAAGCTCACCGGTGATCATGCATTCCTGAAGCGGCCCGCTTTTCACAAGGTCGTTGCTCGCAAGAACCCCGACGGCCATAGGAAGGTCGAACGATGCGCCCTCTTTCTTCACATCGGCTGGCGCGAGGTTGATGACCGTCTTCCGATGGGGGAACTTTATGCCGCTTTGGTTCATAGCGGCCACGATGCGCTGGTAGCTCTCCTTCACCGCAGTGTCGGCCATGCCGACTATGGTGAAACCGACCCCGCGTTCCACCACGGTCTCTATCGTAACCGGAAACGCGTCCACGCCCTCGATGGCGGCAGAATAAACTTTCGTCAGCATACGGTGTCAGTCTCCGGGTTTCTCTGATGCCGTCCCGGCCTTTCTCATCAATCGCCTGAACTCGACGGAGGCACGCTTGCCGTCGTCTCCGCGATACACCTGCCTGCCCTTCCTGTCGGCCACGATGAAGAAAGGCGTTCTGGTAACGCCGAGACCCATGGCCGTCTCCGAAGCTTCGCCGAAAGGCATCCACGCATGAAGAGCGTTGAGCATATTGCTGTCGGCACGTATACGCGAAAGCCAGGCCAGCGAATCTGTCTCAAAAGATATGACCGAAATCCTGCCGTTTTTACCTTCTTCGTCCAGCCGCGACAACGACCTCAACGTGTCCATATCCACTGCAACGGAGGCATCTTCATTCCTCATGAAATACATAAGCGTGGCGGCAAACATTCCCGGGTCGAGCTCCACAAGCGAGTCCCCTATGGCGTGCAGACGAATCCTGCCTGCCTTCTGCGCCAAGGACGCTTTCGCCGCATCGGGTCTGTCGCCGCGCCCCGCAAGACCAGCCGTCTTCTCAGTCCGTGCATTCTCCCCGAGCGAATTCCACAGGGCGGCGAACCGATTCTCGTCGGCACGGCGGTCAAAATCCGTCAGCATCATCAGTGCCGACAACTCGGAATCCGGATGCGCCTTCACGTACGCCGCCACGGCGGCATTTATTACGGCAGCGTCGCCGCTCATGATTGCACGCGCGTTATCATTCCGCCATCGGCTCCACTCCTCGTTGAGGCCGTTGCCTCCTATGCTCCAAAGGGCAGGATTCCTGTCTTTTCCGGAAATCCTGATTTTGTCTCCCCTTTCGGCATATATCACGGCAGAAGGCATCTGCGAGCCTGACATGAACACGTAGACAAGCGTCGGATTGCGCGTTATGCAACGCGTCTCGCACTTTCCTTTCTCCACAGGCGCGATGGTCTCCATCATGAATCCGGTGCGCTTGTCGGAAGCGTAATACACAATCCTGTAATTGCCGCTGACAGAAGAATCAAGGTCAAACTCAAGCTTGAACTCGTTTTTGGAACAAGAGGCAAAAGCCGCCGACAAGACGGACAGACACAGCATATACAGGATTCTCGTCATCTTCGCCGGCATCTTTTGTCAGTGTCAGAATCTGTAGGTAGCACCTACGGAAAGGATGTTGTAACTGTTGCCGTATTTCTTGCTCACATCCGCGCTTACAAGGCCGAACTGGGCGTTCACGCCCCAAGAGTCATTGATGAAATACCTGGCACCGAGATAGAACGCGCAGGCAAACACGGCTTTGGCCTTATATGGCTTCTTGTTCCATTCCGCATGGTCAGCGTCATTGTAGCTGTACCGCGTCTCCCAGACGTCGCCGTTTGCCATAGTGCTCTTGTCGTAGTAAGTCTTTTTCTCCATACCGCCTACATTCCCTACTCCCGGAACATAGATTTCCGTAGGCTCGAAATTGCTCAGGGAATTGGTCATTATCCCGAAGCCGAGACCGAAAGTGGCGTATAAGTCGAATCGGTCTACAAACTTGCCGTGAAGCGAGACCGTCGGCATGAAGTCTATGTTGTCCCGGGTAACGTCGGCCAAAGCCAATCCTGCACCGTTTCTGCGCGTCGATCGGGTTTCTGTAGTCGTTACCGGCCGGCCGTGGCCGTTGTCTTTCTTGTGCTTCACCACCGTGGTGGTGTACCTGTAATCATATTTTCCGTCCACCACCGTGGCATAGCGTCCGCCGACGGCATTGTCTATCTGAAAGCCCACTCCGAGAGCAAGCTGGGGACTCAGGAAATTGTCTTTCACAATCCATTCTGCGGCAAGACGTTGGGTGAACATACCTTTTGTGTCGCCGCTGCCTTCCGAGGCACCTGCCCCTATACCCAATTCTATGAACCGGGACGATTCATCTATGGTCTGGCCAAAAACGGGAACGGATGCGCAGGCCAACACTATCGACAGAACTGAACTTTTCATAACATTATGTTTTTACGGTTGTTTTTAAACGGACTTTGCCGGAAAACTGACTCCTGTCAATTCACCGGCAAAGATGCTTTTGGCAGGATTACGGTCAATCCTGGTATTTCTTGAGTATTACGGTGGCGTTGTGGCCTCCGAATCCGAAAGTGTTGGACATCACTGCATTGATTTCACGCTTCTGAGCCTTGTTGAAGGTGAAGTTCATACGATAGTCAACCTCCGGATCGTCATCCCCCTCTTCATGGTTGATTGTCGGAGGCACTATGCCTTCATTCATCGCCTTCACGCTGAGCACAGCCTCAAGGGCGCCGGCAGCTCCGAGGAGATGACCGGTCATTGACTTGGTGCTGCTGAGGTTCATCTTATAGACATGGTCGCCAAAGACTTCCTTGATGGCCTTGGCCTCCCCTATGTCCCCTACCGGAGTCGAAGTGCCGTGAAGGTTGATGTAGTCGATGTCTTCCGGCTTCATCTCCGCATCCTTAAGCGCATTCTCCATGCCGAGACGCGCACCGAGACCTTCGGGATGTGTGGCCGTGATGTGGTAGGCATCCGCGCTCATTCCGCATCCTGCCACTTCGGCATATATCTTTGCGCCGCGAGCCTTGGCATGCTCAAGCTCCTCGAGCACAAGCGCCGCGCCGCCTTCTCCGATCACGAAGCCGTCGCGCGAACCACTGAACGGACGCGAGGCCGACGCCGGGTCATCGTTGCGGGTAGAGAGTGCCTTCATGGAATTGAAGCCTCCCACGCCTGCAGGATACACAGCCGCTTCGGCACCGCCGGCCACTATTGCGTCGGCCATTCCGAGACGGATATAGTTGAACGCGTCGATGAGAGCGTTGTTGGACGATGCGCATGCCGACACGGTGGCAAAGTTCGGGCCGCGGAAGCCATGGTCTATGGAGATATGGCCTGCAGCTATGTCGGCGATCATCTTGGGAATGAAGAAAGGATTGTATTTCGGCCCTTTCTCTTGGTTAACAGCATAATATCCCGCTTCTTCCTCAAATGTGTGAAGGCCGCCTATGCCGGCTGCGAATATCACGCCTATGCGGTTTTTGTCAAGGTTTTCGTCGTCGAGTCCTGCATCTTTGATTGCCTCGTCGGCCGCCACCAAAGCGTACATGGCATACAGGTCGAGCGTCCGCGCCTTCTTGCGGTCGAAATGCTCTTCGGGCTTGAAGTCTTTCACCTCGCATGCAAACTGCGTCTTGAACAAGCTTGCGTCGAAATGCGTAATCGGGCCTGCTCCGCTGACGCCTTCTTTGGCGTTGCGCCAGGTCGTCTCTACATCATTGCCGATGGGCGACAACGAGCCGAGGCCGGTTACTACAACTCTTTTCAATTCCATAATTGCGCTGGAAATATGAATATGTTATTCTGGTTTTTACGGGCAGACCTCCGCAGCACGGCCTTAATCAGACCCCCGGATGCCGCGCATCTGCCTGGAAGAGAGAGAGGTCGAGACAGGAGGAAGCCGCGCCGGCACCCTCTTCACGGGGCATCGGTGCGGCTACATATCCTTTTCTTACTTCTGGTGAGCCTCGATGTATGCGATAGCGTCGCCTACAGTTGTGATCTTTTCTGCTTCCTCGTCAGGAATTGTGATGTCGAACTCCTTCTCGAACTCCATGATGAGTTCTACGGTGTCGAGTGAGTCTGCACCGAGATCCTTGCTGAACTCGGCGGTCGGGGTTACTTCATTTGCATCTACACTGAGCTTGTCTACGATGATATCCTTCACTCTCTGTTCGATGTCGTTCATAATGGTCTAATTTTCTTGTGTTAATGTTTGTTTCCTGTTTTTTCGGAGTGCAAAGTAAACTATTATTTTTCATATACGGAAATTTTAGGGCGGAAAATGCACAGATTTTTCCATTTTGTGCATTAATCAGCCGGTTTTTATCCCAAAACCTCCTTCAGCACCTCCGGCGAACGCATAGCCCCGATTCCCGGAAGATGAATGGAATAATAGCGCAGTATCCCTTCCAGAACAGCCCTGCGCTCCTCCCGGCTGAACCGCACACGGCCGGAATTTGCATACGACATTCGGCTCAGCAGACAGGCCATACGGCTTTCGCGGCCACGGAGCACGTCGCCATGGCCTGGCTCCAGATCGGAATATGCCCCTGCACGCATGTCAAAAGCCTTGCCTTCGGAAAAGCCGCCGACATCAGGCGTTATCCCGACAAAGGCAGTAAGCGTGGACAGGAACACGATTGGAAAATTGGCCACGGCCCGCCCACTCGGCATACAGTCCAGAAGACGCAACGAATCAGCCACATAGTCCCAAAGACGCGCATCGGCACCGGAATCGCGCACAAGGCGGCCTACAAACTCAGCCACAAACAGGCCGACAGACATCTTCACAGGATCGAAGTAAAGGCTGCGACGGCATTCGAGTGCCGAGACCTGGACAAGCCGGCCTATGTCCCTTCCCGCGCCTGAGCCTACTGTGGCCTCCACAGCTGACAGCGGCATCATCAAAGCACGCTTGGCGCAGGCCGTCCGGCCTGAGCCTGCAGGAGTCGCCACTGCCATGCGTCCGCATTCGCGTGTGTACAATGTGGTGATATTATGGCGGTCACTGTGCTTCACAGTGCCGAGGACAATCGCGTTGACCTTTTCCGTCATTTCCAGAACTTTCCTTTGAATTCAATGTTATAGAGATAAAACCTCAATTAAACCGAAAATATTATGTCAAAGACACCAAAAAGCATCAAGGGAACCAAGACCGAGGTGAACCTTGCGAATTCATACGTGGCCGAATCGTGCGCATATTCACGCTACACTTTCTATGCGCAGCAGGCTCAGAAGGAAAGCTACTTCCAATATGCCAACATATTCAACGAAACTGCCGCCAACGAGCTGCACCACGCCAAGATATATTTCAAGTATCTGACCGAGGGTGCCGTAACAGTCCCCAACGTAGGAGTCGACGCCGGAATCATCGGCACCACAGCCGAGAACCTCAAAGTCGCTTCCGAAGAGGAGCAGAAAGAGGGAGTGGACCTTTACATCAGGTTCGCCAAGGTGGCCGAAGAAGAAGGTTTCGAAGAAATCGCCGGACGTTTCCGCGAGATAGCCGAAGTGGAGGAGCACCACAAAGAACGCTTCGACCTTATGCGTGAACGCATCGAGAAAGACATGGTCTGGAAACGAGAGAAGCCAATCAAATGGCAGTGCCTGGTCTGCGGATACATACATGAAGGCACCGAGCCGCCGACAAAATGCCCAGCATGCTATCATCCCTACCAGCACTTCATGCCGATGGAAGACAACATCTGATCATAAAAACACATTCTTGCATATTCCCACCGTCCCCGCACCCACATGCGGGGATTTTTCATTGTCTTGAACTACAATCCTACGGAATCGGCTCCCCTGCCACAAGACCGGGGGATTCAGCCACCTTGCTCCGGATGCGGCTTAGCGTCGGAGGCGTCATATTCAGATAGGAAGCTATGTATTTGAGCGGAATCTTGTTAGACGTGTTCGCGGTGCGCATGCGCACAAAATTGCAGTAACGCCTCAAAGCGTCCCCGTGGCGCAAGAAGGTGTTGCGGCGCTCAAGCACGAAGAGACCGTCAAGAAGGTGGATGGCAGTCCAACGCGCCCATTCGTCGTTGGTCATGATGAGTCTGCGCGCGTCCTCAAACGACAATACATAGACCTTCGCATCGGTCAGGGCTTCAATCGATGACACCGCAGGCAAATCACGTGAAAAAGAGAACATAGACATGACAAAATCCCCGTCCTGGGCAAACCATTGCGTGTGTTCCTCACCGTCAACCGTCGTATAATTACGGAAAAGGCCTTCAGCCACATAAAACATCTCACGGCCCACAACGCCTTGACGGACTATGCACTTTCCTTTAGCCACCCTGCGCAAAGTCATAAGCCTTTTCATTTCCGCTATTGAAGAATCGCTGACGGGATAAAACATCCTCGCCATTACCTTTAGGTCCATATTGTCTGATTCATGATAAGATTGTAGTCAACCGCCTTCCCTTATACAGGGGAAAGGTCTGATTTCGAGCCAAAGCCTGTTATAAAGTGCAAAGTTATACAAAAACAGCTGAATTTCAAAAACCGACCACACAAATCAAAAAAGAAGGAGGGCGCATCAGATTTTTGATGCGCCCTCCTGACGTTGCTGTTCGGCATTTAAGCGGTTACTGTACGGCTATCTTTTGCGGACGCAGGCATTGGTCGGTGGCGATGACGTATACACCCATCGGGAGAAGGAACGTCTCACCTCCTTCAACGGTCTCTTTCTCGATTATGACACGGCCTGAGACATCGTAAACCTTGAGTCCGGTATGGCGCGTGTCAAGCATAATCATGAATCCTCCGGGCACAGAACCCAAGGTGAGAGGCTGGTCGGCCTCGATTCCAACCACGTTGCTGCCGGCACTCACCTGTATGGAGTTGGACGGCTCGGAAAGTATGCCGAGACGCGAGGACTGAACGGTGTATGATTCGGCCACTTCAGGGTCGCGGTCTTCGACAAGCACATAATTGAAGTCGGAGGTCAAAGTAGAGGCCTGCGGGCCGTCTTCTGTGTATCTCACGCGCGTAACCACGTAGTAGTCCACCACGTCGGGCGATTCCTCCCAGTTTGCCTGATAGCTGTCATCGGCCACGTTGGAGGCCGGAGTGGCCACCGGCGCGGTAAGCGTCGGCACAGGGAACGCCTCGCCCTGTAGCGTTACGGCCACATCCTGGTCAAGAGGCAGGCCGCCGTCATAAAGGCGCAAGGTAGCGGTGTGCCGCCCGACGGCCGCAGGACGGTATTCCACCTGAAGCAGGTATATTTCAGAGGAATTGATGTCTGAAGCCGGAATGGAATTGGTCGGTATGTAGAACATTCCCCGGTCGGCGCCCTGAATGCGCACGGTCAAGGAGCTGGTCAGGTTTGCGCCGTCGATTTCAAGCGGCATCACCACCGTATGGCCCACCGCAGCCTCGCCAAGGTCGAGCGCGGAGCCGTTGACCGGACGGTTGATCACAGGGTCGCCGGTAATAGGCGGGGTAACGGAGCCTCCCTGGTCTTTTATATAGAACACCTCGTTGGTGCGTGTGCCCCAAATGTATTCGGCAAGTTCCGGAAAATCGACGAACGGATTGCGGTTGCCCTGGCTCTTCTCCACCTCATCGTTGCGGTCTATCTCTTTCTGGCTCACTTTGTCGGCCCTCGACCACTGGAGAAGCATCTCGTATGCCCAAGGCTGAAGCGTGGGCCATGAGTTCTGACGGTACATGTAATTGACCACCCAAGGGAGGTCGTCATATACCATCGCCATATAAAAGAAGCTGCGGGCAAAGTCCCCTTTGTATTCGTCGGCAGGCTCAAACACGTTGCCCGAACCGCCACCGTAACCGGTCTGTGCCGGCCCCACCTTGCTCACGCCGTTGTTGAACGTCGTTGATTTGCAAAGCCCGAGAGGATAGTTGAGCTTGGCCTGGTTCGCGGGTCCGTCGGATGGGAAAAGGTTCCACATGTCGGAATAGGCCGGAGTGTACTCGACATCGCCGTTCTTCTTCCACCATGACTTTGGCACGCTGTGTTCGCGCTGCATCTTGTTTGCCGAGAACGACGAGCGGGCATTCTGCCCGGGGCGTATCAGATAAATGTTGTCGCTGTACATGTCCCACCACCGTTTACATCCGTCGTAAAGGTCTGGATACACGTCGGAATATTGCCAATAATTCGGCAAATCGGTATAGACGAGGCGTGTGTGCCACTCCACGCATTCCTTTGCGGCAGCCTTCAACGCCTCTTTCTTCTTTCCGTCCATTTTGTCGTAATAACCTTGTTTGTAGACGGCATCCGCCGACGTGCAGACAAAAGCCAGGCCTATAGCCAATAGTAGAATCTTTTTCATGCAATAAGTTTTTTTATAAAACGCTTATGAACCCGTTGCGGTTGAGGGAAAGAGCCGCCGACGGAAACAAAATCCGCCGGCGGCATACGTTTAAACATCGTAAAACGTCAGTTTATTTCTTCGTATTCTGTGATGCTTTTGAGACCCATCACACCGAAGTATTTCTCGATATTGCCTTTTATCTTGACATGCTTGAGGTACATGCCCGGATTCTGACGCAAGCCAAGAGCGTTACGCAGGTCGCCGGCAGGCACCTGGATGGCTATGCATCCGGCCTTGTCCGCACTCGTCTGCAACGGGCCGAGAATGATGTTGGAGCCGTTGTAGCCTGCCGTAGGGCTGTCTTCCACGCCCGTAACGTCGTTGGTGAATCTCCATTCCTGGGGCGAACCAGACTTCACGTAGCCTACCACCCAGCCTTCTACCCAGACACCGGTCTGATTGGCCGTCTGGCTCAGGACGTACGCCACGTCATAAGGCTTCTCTTTCGAGCCGTCGCCGTTGCCTGCAGGCGGTTCGGGAGTGTCGCCACCGCCAAGCGTTACGCCCTGGATTTCCACCTCGTTTGCGCTTCCGTCGTTGCCTGCCAGCCCGGTCATGCCGCTTGTGGTGGCAAACGTTCCATAGGCGAGAATCTTCTTGCCGAGGTTTCCGGGATTGTCAAGCAGGTTGCCTTTGGAACGTGCCGGGCTGCCCTGCGCAAGCGGAAGGATAACGCACTTTTTCCAGTCCTTGACGTCAGCCGAAGGAGCAATCACAAGATTGTTGTCAGTGCCGTCGTTCGCACCCCATTCGATGTCGGAATCGGAAGAGACGGTCTGCACGCCTGCCTTGAGCGAACCGACTATGTAGCCTTTCACCCATCCGGAAGCACCCGTATTGACAAGCCCCTGAGCCTCTTCTGTGCTGTAAGGATCGTCTTTCGTGCCTTTGGAGTCGAAGACGCAGTCGGCGGCAGAGCGCAGGATGAGCTGCCACTTGCCGTTGAAATAGGAAAGGAGGCCACGCACCGTCCCCGTGCCTTCGGGAAGAGTCTGGTTGTAGAACGAGGCATAGCCGGAATTGCGGACTATTATGGTATTGCCCGAAGCGTCCATAAGGTTGCGGCTCGCATTCTCCTGATAAGGAGCGAACGGCTCTTTGCCGCCATCCTGGAAATGAACGTTGCGGAACTCTACGAGCTGGCTCTGCATCTTTCGGATATCATCCGAAGTGTTGCAGTTGTTGATTTCGGCGATGGAAGCCTGTATGCAGTACATTTTCCCGTCGGCAGGATAAGGCTCGCCGAAACGTACATAATTGACCTGCGTGTCGGGATTGCCGCTGAGCTGCACGCCCTGCTTGAATAGCTCGTAGCTCATGAAGCTCACCTGCTGCGTGCCGTTGTAGACGCCGAGGCCGCCTATCTGCTCCAGACCGGCGTATTTGCCGATGTAGAAGTTCAGGGAAGCATTGACGTCCTCGCCTTTGTCATAGTCAGGATAAACGAAATCCTTCGGCGAAAGGTTGAGCACTATCTCCTGTCCGAAAGGATAGAAGTTGTAGAGGCTCGCCTGGTTGATCGAAAGCGTGATTGCCCCGGTGGCATCCTGGATGTACATCGATTTGTAGATGTTGCCCGAAGCGTCGGAGGAAATCACACGCCCCTTGATGACGTACGGAGTCTTCGAAGCCTCGTCCTTGTAGCCCACGGCGGTGGCATAGTTGGTGTCTTCTTTCCACATCGCGGCCTTGAGGTCAGCGATGGTGGTATTAGCCTCGACGGTCGGCACTGGCTCAATGAGCGTCGGCGTGTCCATGTCGGCCTGGCAGGAAGCAAGCGCGAATGAGGCGAGCATTCCCAGTCCGAGATATATGTTCTTGCTGAGTTTCATTTTCCTTTACTGATTACTTAGTTCCCGTTATTTTCAGATTCTGGATTTCCCATGTGTCGGCGCCGGATGCTGAGGATGCATACTTGAAGCCCACCTGTATCTTTTTGCCGACGAACTTGCCGAGGTCTATCGCGCCGGAGTTGGCAAACGTCCAGCTTCCTGCCGCAGGCCACGTCGGCACGTTGACCGGAGTCCACGCCGTCGTGCCTTCTTCGCGGACCACGAATCCGCAGAGCTGCGTAAGCGTGGTCTGGAACTTGGCGGCATGGTCGAACGCCGCGCTTGCCGACTTGTAGCCGGAAAGGTCTATCACCGGAGAAACCGCATACGCTTCGGAAGCATTGGGAGTGTTGTTTATGAATGCGCTGCCGTTGAGGTAGTTGTTGCCATTGTAGTTTTTCCACGCCCATACGCTTTCGATGCCTTCGGGCAAAGCGATGTTTTCAAACGTCCATCCTTCGGAAAGCGACGTGGACTTGGAGTCGAGCGCGGAATATATGGCATCGCCGTCCGGAGGGGTTACAGTGCCGCCTTCCTCACCTTTCGGCCCCCAGGCATATGCCGAGGTCTCCTTAAGTCCGTTCACTCCGAAATACTTGGCCAGGCTGCCCTTGAGCGAAACCTGCTTGCCGAGATTGCCCGGATTGTCCTTAAGGTTGACTGCGCTGCGCACGGCGCCGGTCGGGAGCTGGACAGACGTGCATTTCTTGTAGTCCGTCTCTGTGGGCGAATCGGCAATCATTATGTTGGACGCCTGCGCGCCTTCGGCAGAGAAAGTGGCCCACTGCTCATTGAGGGTGCTTGCGCCGTCAGGATTCGACTTGATGTAGCCCACGATATAGCCGGAAACCCAAACGCCAGTGCCAGACTGTCCGGCGAGCATCTGAGCCACGTTGTAAGGCTTGTCGGCCGAACCGTTTCCGCCGCCGGCTACAGGAGGCTCAGGATCGTCGCCGGTTCCCTTGTTGCCCCATGCGTATCCGGTAAGATTCTTTAGCGACTCGTTTTTGCCGAAATACTTCTCGACGTTGCCCTTAACCGTAACCTGCTTGCCGAGGTTGCCGGGGTTGTCCTTAAGGTTGAGCGCATTGCGCACGTCGCCTGAAAGCTGCACGGGAATGCAGTTCTCGAAATTCTTCTCGTCGGGCGAAGCCGCGATGAGCATATTGGAATTGAGGGTGGCCGGAGCCGTGAACGTGGCCGTCTCTTCGTTGAACGTCAAGTTGCCGCTGGAAGTGTCGATCCAGCCCACTATGTAGCCCGTAACCCATACGTCCGTGCCTTTTGTGCCGTCGAGAATCTGTTTTGCGGAATAAGGATTGGCAGAGGAGCCGTCGCCGAGACCGCCTTCGGGAGTGATCACAGGCGGCTGTGCATATTCTTCGCTGCACGATGCCAAGCCAATCACGGCCAACAGGAGCATCGACAGGTATATACCTATTTTTCTCATTTTTTAGTATCGTGTTTGTTTATTGAACCTTATTCTCAGAAGCGGATGCCGAAGTTGAAGAACACCCGGATGCCCTGAGCGTAGTAATACTTGTTGGGGAACTTGCTTACGTCGTAAGTGGTGTAGTCGAACTTACCCTCCTGATAGCCGCCGGTCTGTATGTTGCGGTTGTTGAGAAGGTTGTTGACCGAAAGGTTGAAGTTGAGCGAACCCCATTTGGTGTAGATAAGCTTGCCGATTGAGAGATTGAGCACGAAAGCGTCTTTGAGCTTCTCCTGCGTGGTGATTTCGCTTATCTTCTCCTTGATGGCCTCTTCATAGCTCTGGCCGGGAGCGGGCTTCACCACAGTGTAGAGGTCGGGCATCTCCTCATGCCGCGACGGAGCGAGGTCTACGTATGCGTCGCCCATCCAGTTGGCAGAAAGCTCGAAGAACCAGTTTTTCGGTGCGGCATAGTTGAGCGAGACGTTGTAGGCCTGCTGCGGCGTGCCACCGATATGGTAGTTCTTAAGGTAAACGCGGCGGGTAACGTCTTCCTGCGAGCCGTTCTCGTACGAACGCACGCCGAGGGGATCGTTCTTGTACTTGTAGCTTGCGATGGTGGCTGCTGCCGAGGCAGTCAGCGAAGGGAGAATCTTGTAGCTCATGCCAAGCTCGATGCCACGGTACTGAGTGTGCATTCCGCTCATGGAATAGTTCATGAACGTGTTGAGCTGATAGTCATAGAAGCCGGTGCGTTTGATGCCGTTCCACATCTCAGTGATGAATCCGCCGACGCTTCCGCGGAAACGGTTGTAGTTCCAGACATAGGCAATGTCGGCAGAAAGGAAACGCTCGGATTTTAGTCCCTGGATGGCAGTGTCCTTCACGCGGGGGGAAACGTAAGCCTGGTCGGGCATCGGGGCGCGCGTGCCATAGGAGGCATGGGCCACGATATAGTTTCGTCCGTTGATTTTATAAGTGGCACCGGCCTTGAAGGCGGCGTTGTCGAACGTGTGGCGTTTGCCCGGGCCGTAAGAATTCTCGGGAGCGCGGCCGTTGCGCATCTCGCCGTGGCGCATGAAGTTGGTATATGACACCTCGAGTCCGTAGTTCACGTTCCAGTGGCGCGTGCTGATCTGGTTCTGGAGCCAAGCCTTGGCGGTGATGGTGCGGATATGGTAGTCATAGCCGAACTTGTCGCCCTCCTTGACACGCCTGTTCGGGTCGTTGAGGTTGTTCTGGAGTATTTCGGGATTGCCCGGGAAATCACGCTCAGAGAAGTTGTCGATGTCTCGCCAGAATTCCCCCCCGAGAAGGTTGCGGACGGTCTTGAAATAGTGTCCGTCCGTATAATTGAAGCTAACGCCCCCCTGAAGGGTCATGAAGTCATTGATGCGGTGGTCTACATAGGAGTTGAACATCCATGAGGAGAAGTTGCTGTGGCGGTTCTCCAGAATGTAGCTCGACTGGCCTACGAGTTCAGGATTGCGGTCGTAGTTGGTGCGGTTGAGGAGGTTGGTGCGGTAGATGGCATCCCAGTCGATCTGGCGCATGCTCTCGTCGCTCTGCCAAAGATGGCGGTAATACTGGTAGTTTGCCTCATAAGTGTCCCAAAGCGGGTCGTTCTCCCCGTCTTCAAGATAGTTGCCGCTCCAAGGATTGGCAGGATTGTAGTATGAAGGGAGATAACGGTAATAGTCAGGACGCGGATCGGCCGACTGGTACCAGTTGAGCGCAGAAGAGGAATACGCGCTGTGGCGGAAGCCTACGCCGGTGTTGACGGTCGTGCCCATACGCGGCTTCCATATCCAGTTGACGAGGGCTGCGGGATCGAACGACTCCACAATCTTCGAGCTTTTCTTCTTGCCGTCGAGATAGCCCCACGAAGGGTTGTAGAGGTTGGTGCCTGCAAGGTCGTACGCCTCCTGCGTGGCAGCCGTGTTTGTGGCACGCTGCGTGGGTGCGCCCCAAGTAGTGAGGTTGATGGAATGCTTGTCGTTGAACACCTTCTGGAGCGAAAGCGAATATCCGAGCGAGTTGTAGAACGTGCCTTTGATCACGCCTTCAGGAGCGTAACGTCCGATGATGGATGCGGAGAATGCCCATCCGTGCTTGTTGAGCCCGGTGGAATACTGCATCATCAGGCGGAGCATATAGTTGGAGTTTGTGTAGGAGAAGTTGCCACGGAAGCCGGGGGCATACTCGGAAGCGTAAGTCGTGAAGTTTGACGAGCCGCCGATGTTGCCGAAACCGTAGTTTGACGCATCCAGACCCACATCGACCGAACGGTTGCGGAACGCGCTTGAGGTCATGCCTCCGAGACCGGAGAAGTTGAACCGGCCGCGCATGCCGTCGTTGAAGTTGAACCCGTTGATGTATCCGGCATTCCAGTTGGAGTCGTAGCCACGGTAGCGGAAACGCATGACGGAGAAATCATAGTTGGTGGCTTGGTAATAGATGTTGTCAGTTGCGCCCTGAATCGTGCCGATGCTCTGCATCGCGCCCTCATCTTCAAGCGCGTTGGCGTCATCGTGCGTGTAGTCGTCGTTGCCGGTCCCGGCATAGACTGAATTGTCGGCGGAAAGCCTTATCGTCCCGAGGTCAATGACGCGTCCGTCCGGGATGTTGACGTCCATGTCAAGGTCTTTGTATCCGTAGGCGGAAATCTCAAGCACGTCGCTGCCCGGAGCTGCCTTCGTGATGGAAAACACGCCGTCGGCCCCGCCCATGACGTAGAGCGACTGGTTTCTCAAGAAAACGTTGGCGTCGGCCACCGGCTTGCCCGTGGCCGCATCAACCAATGTGCCTTTCACGCCGGAAGCCGCAAGCGACGGGAGCGCGAAAGCCAACAATAGCAAAAGAGAAAGTTTTATTCGCATTTCTTCGTTGATTTTGTGATTTCTGTGTTGTTATTGTTCACTTGAACGTGAGGAATATCTCTGTAGGCAAATGGTCGGAATACCCGTTGGTCCACACGCCTCCGGAGAAAGTGCGGAACGGATAGCCTTTGTACTGGCCGTCGGACTGAAACAGGAAAGGGAGGTTGTTGATCACAAGCGCACCGTCATAGACAAGACGCGACTTGCCGTCAGGCAGCAGGTTGTAGCCGACTATGATCTGGTCGAAAAGATCCCATCCTCCACGGTAGATGTAAGAGCCGATGCCTTCGTCGAGCTTCTGCCAGAACGGGTTGAAGAAACCGCCCGGCTTCACCTGGCTTATCTTCTTCTTCGCGCCGAGCACTTGGGCACAGCTCTTGTTGCCGGGGTCGTCGTTGAGGTCGCCCATGACTATGATGCCGCAGTCCGGGTAAAGGTTTGTCAGACTGTCAGCTATGTGCCTCGACAGCTCGGCGGCGGCCTCACGCAGCCAGCTGCTCTGCTTCTCGCCGCCACGGCGCGAAGGCCAATGATTGACAATCACGCCCACACGCTGGCCGCCGAGAAGGCCGAACACGCACATCTGGTCGCGGGTGCGGAAGTCGGGGAGCTGAGGCAGATAGAGCGTGTGGTTGGTTACATCTATCACCCTGAACTGCTTCGGGTCGTAGAGAAGGCCGACATCGACTCCACGCCGGTCGGGAGAGTCATGGTGCACAACCTGAAGGTTGCGGTCAGCAATGTCCTTGGCCTTTACAAGATCCTGAAGCACCGTGATGTTCTCTATCTCACTCACGCCTATGATGGCAGGGCCGTCAGGCGTGCGCCTGGTCTTGAACTGCGATATGGCGTAAGACAGGTTGTTGATCTTGGACCAATACTTGTATCCGTCCCATTTGTTCTTTCCCTGCGGGGAAAACTCAAGGTCGTATTTGCCGTTGTTGTTGATCGTGTCGAAAAGGTTCTCCAGATTGTAGAAAGCCACCCCGAACACTTTACGGCTCCTTTGGGCCTGTGAGACCTGGGAGGTCTGCGCATCGGCCACACCGGAAAAGCCCGCCAGCACAGCGGCGGCGAGCAAAGGCATAATCAGTCTTTTGAGTGTCATGGCATTCAGAAGTATTTGGTTTCTTTCCCCTCCATTGTGGACAGAAGAGAGTTGGCGAGCGAACTTGCGCCGAGACGGAAAAGGTCGTGCGTGAGCCATTCGTCGCCCAACACTTCCTTCACCACCGCATAATAACGGAGAGCGTCTTCGGAAGAACGCACACCTCCGGCGGCCTTGAAGCCCACCTTGCGGCCCGTCTTCTCGAAATACTCCTTGATGCACTGGCACATCACGTAGGCGGCTTCGAGCGAAGCCCCGGGATAAATCTTGCCGGTGGACGTCTTGAGGAAATCCGCCTCACTGTACAAAGACAATACGGAGGCCTTCTTTATGTTGGCGGCTGTCTTGAGCGCACCTGTCTCAAGAATCACCTTCATCTTCGCATCCTTGATTGTATGCTTGATTTCAATCATCTCGTCGCATAAGTCCTCATAATTCTCATCGAGGAACATGCCTACATTCATGACTATGTCCACCTCGTCGGCTCCGTCGGCCACCGCAAGGGCGGCATCGCTGACCTTGACAGCCGTGAACGTCTGGCTCGACGGGAAACCTCCAGCCACCACCGCTATGTCAACGCCCTCCACATCAAGGTTCGTATTCACCACCTCGGCGAAATTGCTATAGACGCATATTGCGGCAACGTTCTTGTACTGCGGATAGTCATTGTCGAAGTCATTGACGCGGCGGGTGAAGGCAGCCACGCTCTTCTGGCTGTCCTCAGTGCTCAATGTCGTGAGGTCGATGGAGCTGAAAAGGAACCGGTACACTTCCGGAGAAGCGTATTTCGACGACCCTTCAACGATTTTCTTCACCTCGGCTTTTACGAAAGCGTCATCTTCCGTAACTCTGCTTGCGGCCAAGGCCTCCTGATATCTGTCCATAATTTCGAGTATTGTAATTTTTATGTAAACGCACGAAAGGGCACGTAGGTTCTCTGCCAATCGTGCAATCCGACAGGCGATTCAGAAATTTGCCTTTATGGCCTCGGCTATCTGCTTCATCTTTTCCGGGTCCGGGTCGGAAATCTTGTTGGCGAAGTTCATGTCGCCCTCATTCTTGAGCGGCACGAGATGTATGTGCGCATGCGGCACTTCAAGTCCGAGCACCGTTACGCCCACCTTGCGGCAAGGCAAAGCCTCTTTGATGGCGCAAGCCACACGCTTGGCAAAGACCATCATCCGTCCGAGCTCGTCATCCTCGATGTCGAAGATATAGTCAGTCTCACGCTTCGGCACCACAAGAGTATGCCCCCAGTTGACCGGATTTATGTCGAGGAAAGCGAAAAACTCGTCGTCTTCAGCTATCTTGTAGCACGGGATATCCCCGGCTATTATTCTTGAGAAAATCGTCATAATGATGTTGTTTACACTGAATCAGATTTCGATTTTCACTATCTCGAAGTTCATCGTGCCGGCAGGAGCCGTAATCGGCACGATGTCGCCCACCTTGTGGCCTATCAGGCCTTGCGCGATAGGCGTGTTGGAAGCGATTTTGCGCTCACGGAGATCGGCTTCGTTTTCGGTTACTATCGTATAGGTCATGGTCATGCCGTTGGCCGTGTTCTTGATCGTAACCTTGTTGAGAAGCTGCACCTCCTCGGTGTTGAGCTTGGAGTCGTCGATGATGCGTGCCGTGGCTATAAGCTCCTTTATCTTCGCAATCTTCATCTCAAGCATGCCTTGAGCTTCCTTGGCTGCGTCATACTCAGCGTTTTCAGACAGGTCGCCCTTGTCGCGGGCCTCGGCAATAGCGTTTTTGATGGCCGGACGCTGGGCTTCAAGCTCCGCGAGTTCGGCCATCTTCTTGTCGTATCCCTCCTGGGTCAGATAAGTTGCCATAATATATGTAGTTTTTTGATTATGCGTGTTGATATAACAAAACAGGGAATCTTCCGTGAAACAAACCATTAACCCCTCGCCGGGGCAAATGGTTCGCCGAAAGACCCTCCGATAAGTGCAAATGCCTGTGGACCACACCGCAAGGCATCATCAAAATGTCAAGTTTCAGCGCGGCGACAATGATAGCCGCCGCGCCGAATCGTTTTCACGGTGCAAAGCTACGAATAAAATCCGTAACCGCCAAATCCAAGCATCCATTTACATTCCCATCTACTTTCAACAAGCAGATATATATTCGATAAATTTTCTCAAAACATTTGCATAACTGAGTTTAAGTATATATATTTGCCGCCGTAAAAACATTCGATTTCATATATGAATGTATACAAACAATAAGAATCAGTTTTCACTATCAAAAAAACATAGCCATGAAAAGAATCTTCTTTCTAACAATTGTTTTGGCATTCTTCACAAATGCCAACTCACAATCAACGACTCAATTGTCCGTATCGGAACAGCAAGCCTTTAATCTTGTGATACAGAAATATGATGCAGATAAAGTCGATGTGTTTCTGCTCAACGACACGACTGCAAACGCCTCAACACAATATTACACCTACTTCATAGACGAAGAGCCTATGAAAGGCTGGGAACACAAGTGTTCTATCGTAACCATACCAGGATTAATAAAAACCGGGGAAACTATTCCTCTTAATATAATCGATTTGCGTATACCACCTATTGGCAATTTTGAGATAAGACATAAAATGCCACGAAATAAAACCTATCAAAACCATAAGCCTGTTGTTAAATCCACACCATACGACAATTCTATGCAATTTGTTGATTCCGTATCATCAAAACGCACATACGCAATTATTCTCAGCGGTGGATTAGAACCAAAATACAACTACAACAGATACTGGAATGACTGTTCTTTCATATATCAAACGTTGACAAAACGGTATTGTATTCCTAAAGGAAACATATCTATAATTATGTCTGATGGAAAAGACCCTGCTCCGGATATGACAATTAACGAAGAATCTGTTTCAAAACCGGACTCATTAATCTGCACACTAATATCCCAACCTCTTGACCTTGATGGTGATGGATTGGATGACATACAATATGCCGCCACAAAAGAGAACATTCAATCTGTACTACAAGAATTACTCAAAAACATGAATGAAGACGATCATTTGTTCTTTTTTGTGATAGATCATGGGGGTACAGATAATTACTATTTAAGTTCTTACATATGGTTATGGAATCGTGATAAACTTTACGATTATGAATTGGCGGAATGGCTAAAACCGTTTATAGATAAATCCATTACAGTAAACACCGTACTGGGGCAATGCTATGCCGGAGGTTTCGTTGATGACTTGGACAAAATAGGATGTGTGACAACCATGGCATGTAGAGGATATGAAAGTTCGTGGGCATGCATAGACATTCCTTATGATGAATTCGTCTACCACTGGACTTCTGCAATCAACGGACAAGACGCATTCGGGATTTCTGTGAATGCCGATGATGACGGGGACGGAATCATCTCTATGGCTGAGGCATTCACCTTCGCACAAAACAAAGACCGAAAAAACGAGAATCCACTATTCATCTCCACCCCAACATCATTGGGAGAAACGCTGGCGTTCAACAATATCCCATACACCAATCTCTGCATACGCGACAACTATGACGATGACGGGGCGGAACCGAATCTGACAACAGACGTACTCTGGGACTCTCCGGACATCTGGGTCAGGAACACGGATGACGGCGACACAGGCCACCAGAACCCGGATTACGACCCGGAAGAACCTGTAAAGACCGTATACGTCAGGATCCACAACAACGGAACCAAAGATTACGTTGCGACCGAGACCAATGACCCCAAAGCGAAATTCATCCATCCTTATTGGGCCAAAACGGCAACCGATATGTCTGCACGCACATGGATGGGAATGGAAGGTTACGGCAGACGGCCTTATGTTCAACCTACCGGAGGAAGAATTGACAATCCGGTCTACATACCCTCCATTCCCGCAGGCGAATGTGTTACGGTGGAGATTCCTTGGAAAACCACAGAAAACATGTTCAAATTTCCGGGTGAGGACAACACCGACGGGCACCTGTTCTCGGTTCTCGCAAAAATCAAGAATGACGGACAACCGGAAGAATTCAGCGACACTCTGTGCCTTGACCCGAAAACTTCCAAAAGAATCGCCCAAAAGAATACAATGATTCTTGAACCGGACGGCAAAAACGCCACCAAGGAAGCGGCTGCATTTGTCAGAAACGCATCTGACGCCTCCGTAAAGCATTCCATCGAAATCAGAGATCGCACCGGAATCACCACACCAAACGACAAGAGCCTGTTTGACGTGGCCTCTGTTGAATTGACCATGTCAACAAAAATATTCAATGCATGGCAACGCGGAGGCAGCAAAACCTCAGGAGTGGGAATGCCGACAGAGGATGCGCCGCAGACATTCCGTTTCACTTCTGACAATGGTGCAATCCACCTAATCAACCTCAACAGGAACGAGTTTGACAAGGTGTTTTTAAAGCTGAACATACATTCAAGAAGCAACAATCAGCTGGGACAAAGATACGTGTTTGACCTGATACAGCGCGACGAACATGACCGCATCGTGGGAGGAACGGCATTTACATACAAAGAACCGGCCATGCTCATCTGGCCTATAACCATCAATGCCTTGACCGCAGACAACGGAAATGTCGAGCTTCAGGCACTGATGCCAGAAGACGGGATGTGGCCGGAATGGTCCGACCAAACTGACGGGGTCATTGGAACCGGCGACAGAATCACAGTCAAGCCTACCAGGCAAAACGACACGTTCACGGTTTCTGCCATGACCAGCAACGGGGAACTTGCGGAAGGGGCTATTTCACTCGAACCGACAACCGGAATCAAATCCGTTACCCAGTCTCTGACTGAAGAAAGATTAGATATAAAGTTGCTATCCAGCACAGGGTCATCTGACAGCGAGATAACCGTCTCCGCAATCGAAAAGGCTGAAACACGACCGTTGCGGCAAAAAATCGACGCAAACCAAGAAGGCATGTCCATAGACGCTTCGTCCCTGCCGTCGGGGCTGTACGTGGTTGTCATGACCATTGACGGAACGGTGGTTGACAGCGTGAAATTCAACAAAATGTAAAAAAACGAGATATGATAAGGAATCGGGAAATGCTGTTTTCCCGATTCCGATTGTCCAACACAAAAACTTAGAAATATGGAAATGAAGAGTTACAACAGACTGAGAACGACCCTGGCGGTGATGGCTGCGGCTTTTTTATGCCTCACTGCATACGCGGACGACGGCATATTCCTCGCAAAACCGGAAAAGGCGGGTTCGTTGGCCGAGATTGTCGGTGAGAAGGCAAACGAGATAGATTCCCTGGCGGTAGAAGGACCGTTGAACGAAGCGGACTTCAACACATTGTGGGAAATGGGCTACAAAGGATGGCTCGAATACCTCGACCTCTCCAAGGCCAAACCGGAAGGGGACAGGATCCCCGACAATGCCTTCTTCCACGAAGAGGAACAGGCCGAATATGGCAGTTATTTCAAAAGAGGCATGATGCCTTTGCCTTATCTGAACACGGTCATTCTTCCGGAAAACCTGAAAGAAATAGGTGAACACGCTTTCGCATACACAAGGATCAAAAGCATCATACTCCCTGAAAGCCTGCAAAGAATCGGAATCGGGAGCTTCTACAGATGTCCTGCCCTTGAGGGTAAGATAACCGTTCCCGACGGACTGAAAGAGCTGCACGGACATTCATTTGCGGAATGCCCGAGAATCACAGAGGTGGAAATCCCGCATTCAGTAAAATCAATCGGGGCGTACTGCTTCGACAAATGCCACAATCTCAGAACAGTGAGCTTCTCCGAAGGACTGGAAGGCATCCTTTTTTGCGCGTTTCGCGAAACAAGCCTGGAAACACTTGTCTTGCCAAAGAGCCTTTCATCAATAACTGACGGTGCCTTCTGCGACGTGACGACCTTAAAGAGCATATATTCACTGAATCCTAAGGCTCCATACGCCCTCAGCATATACGTAAACGGGGGGCCTGCAAAAAAGACGAAGACATCCGAAAAACCGAAAAGATTCGGACAAGACCATATCTATTCCTTCTCTGGCACACCCACTGACATTCCGGTCTACATCCCGGTCGGCTCCTTCAGCAATTATTTCGCTTTGGGATGGGCAAGATTCACAAACCTGACAGAATGCGAAGACCTGCCGGAACTCCCCCATTCCGGAATCGAGGAAATGTCAGCTTATGAAGAAAACACAGCCGATGCCTCTATAAGCGTCAGGAACGGCAGGCTGATTATAGAAAGCGGGGCTGACCTCGGTTTCACTGTCCACACGCCCGACGGAACAAGAATCGCGAGCGGAAAGACAAAGGCCGGGACAGCAAGCATAGTGTTGCCGGAAGGCGTATATCTCGTACGCGCCGGCAAGACTGCATCCAAAGTCTTAATCTGACACCAAAACCCGGCTATACAACACATTCACTCAACCCGGGATGCGCCCAAAAACAGACTACGCTTCCCGTTTTTCACACCGGCACTTCTATAGGAAGATTTGATTGACACAATTGTAGGATTTAACGGCAAAATTAGGGAATACGCAAAATAATGCCTAACTTTGCGGCGATTTTCGGGACGTTACGCGTCCTGAACTTGGTCGCACCCGGAAAAATCCGTGCGTATGCGACTCTAAACAACTGAAATCATAATTTTTAGCCAAAAGCTATGTTGAAGAATACCAATGTAAAGTCCGTAGAACACGTAGTAATACGTTTCTCAGGCGACTCCGGAGACGGCATGCAGCTCGCCGGCAACATTTTCTCGAACGTTTCGGCAGGAGAAGGCAACCAGATATCCACCTTCCCTGACTATCCTGCCGAAATCCGCGCCCCGCAGGGCACGCTCAGCGGCGTGAGCGGATTCCAGGTAAACCTCGGCCACGCCGTCCACACTCCCGGCGACGAAGCCGACGTGCTCGTGGCCATGAACCCGGCAGCGCTCAAAACCAACCTGAAGTTCCTGAAATCAACCGGAATAATCATCTGCGACAGCGACACGTTCCGCCCTGCCGACCTCAAAAAGGCCGAGTACACTACCGATGACCCGATCAAGGAACTCGGAATCGACAAGCGTCGCGTGCTTCTCGTGCCGATGACGGAGCTCGTAAAGCGCACGCTCGAAGGAAGCGGCCTCGACCAGAAGGCCATGCTCAAGTGCAAGAACATGTTCGCGCTCGGCCTCATATGCTGGCTCTTCGAGCGTCCCGTGGACAGCGTGCTCGCCAAACTTAAGGCAAAATTCGCAAAAAAACCGGAAATCTACGAGGCAAACGCCAAAGTGATACGCGCCGGATGGGACTGCGGGCACAACACGCATTCATATATGCCCACCTACCGCGTAGAGACAGAGTCAGTGGAACCGGGCATCTATACCGACGTCAACGGCAACACCGCCACCGCATGGGGCCTCATCATGGCCTCAGAAAAGAGCGGACGCCCCCTTTTCCTCGGCTCATACCCCATCACCCCGGCCACCGACATCCTGCATGAACTCGCCAAGCGCAAAGACCTCGGCGTGAAGGCCTGCCAGATGGAAGACGAGATAGCCGGAGTATGCTCCGCAATCGGCGCGTCATACGCCGGACACCTGGCCGTAACGTCAACTTCCGGCCCCGGCCTCGCGCTCAAGAGCGAAGCCATCGGACTGGCAGTGATGGCCGAGCTCCCGCTCGTGGTGATCGACGTGCAGCGCGGCGGCCCATCCACCGGACTCCCGACGAAGACCGAGCAGACCGACCTCATGCAGGCCCTCTACGGCCGCAACGGCGAGTCGCCGATATGCGTGCTTTCCGCCGTATCACCGACCGACTGCTTCGATATGGCTTTCGAGGCCGCACGCATCGCAATCGAACACATGACTCCCGTAATCCTCCTCACCGACGCGTTCATAGCCAACGGCGCGTCGGCATGGCGTGTGCCTGAGGAAAGCGAGTATCCCGAAATCAAAGTGCCGTTCGTCACCGACGAGCAGCTTGCCGCGGAATGGAAGCCATACAAGCGCATCGGCGAGAACTTCGCCCGCGCATGGGCCATCCCTGGCACCAAGGGCGCGATGCACCGCGTGGGCGGCCTGGAAAAGGATTTCGAGACTTCCGTGATATCCAACGACGGAGCCAACCATGCCCTCATGATTGAGACGCGCCGCAGCAAAGTGGCCAAAATAGCCAATTCCGTCCCCGACCTCACCATCGCAGGCGAGAAAGACGCCGACACGATCCTCGTGGGCTGGGGCGGCACCTACGGCCATCTCTACACTGCAATGGAAGAGCTCAACGCCGACGGCAACGAGAACCACAAAGTGGCCCTCGCCCAGTTCAGATACATCAACCCGATGCCGAAGAACGCCATCGAAGACCTCAGCCGCTTCAAGCGCATCATCGTGGCAGAACTCAACACCGGACAGTTTGCCGATTATCTCCAGATGCACATGCCTGGCCACGAGATACTGCGCATAAACAAAGTGGAAGGCCAGCCCTTCCTCGTCAAAGAGATCGTGGACGGAGTAATCAAACACATAGAGCAGAAATAAGGAGGAAAACGCAATGGAAAACAATCAGAACCAATACACACCTTCCGACTACAAGAACAAGCAGAGCGTGCGCTGGTGCCCCGGATGCGGCGACCACGCCATCCTCAACGTGCTCCACAAGGCAATGGCCGAACTCCAGATTCCGCCAGAACAGACCGTGGTCGTCTCCGGCATCGGATGCTCCTCGCGTCTGCCCTACTACATGAACACCTACGGCATGCACACCATCCACGGGCGTGCCGCAGCGATAGCCACCGGAGTGAAGACCTCGCGTCCCGACCTGACCGTCTGGCAGATTTCGGGCGACGGCGACGGACTCGCCATCGGCGGCAACCACTTCATCCACGCCGTGCGCCGCAACATCGACCTCAATATGCTGCTTTTCAACAACAAGATCTACGGTCTGACAAAAGGGCAGTATTCACCGACCACCGACCGTGGCACCGTAACGAAGTCAAGCCCCTACGGCACCACGGAAGACCCGTTCATCCCCGCAGAGCTTTGCTTCGGCGCACGCGGCACATTCTTTGCCCGCAGCTTCGACGTGGCGCTCGACACCACGAAGGAAGTGATGGTGGCGGCCGCCCGCCACAAAGGCGCATCTGTGGTGGAAGTGCTCCAGAACTGCATGATATTCAACAACGGCGCCTTTGCCTGGTTCACAGACCGTGAGGAACGCCTCAACCGCACAATCCATCTCCGCCACGGCGAAAAGATGCTGTTCGGCACCGACCTTGACCTCGGACTGGTGCAGGACGGATTCGGGCTCAAGGCAGTGAAGCTCGTAGAAGACGGCTACACGATTGACGACGTGCTTGTGCACGACGCCCACTGCGAAAGCAACTTCCTCCACCAGCAGCTTGCCATGATGGACGGACACTCGCTGCCCATCGCCATAGGCGTGATACGCGACGTGGAGGCTCCCAGCTACGAGACGGAAGTCGCCAAGCAGGTGGAGACAGTAAAGGCCAAGAAAGGATTCAAGAACCTCCGCGACATGATACTGAAGACCACGGAGACCTGGGAAGTGAAGTAACCACCGGTTTCTTCTGACAATACATCAACCAATCGGGACGCACAAAAACGCGTCCCGATTTTTTGTTTTTGCCGTCCGGATAAAAATGCGTAACTTTGCACCTTAATTTTCTTACTGACAAAAAACACTTGAATATGGGAGGTTTCTTCGGAACCACGTCCGTGCGCCCCTGCGTGGCGGACCTTTTCTACGGCACTGACTACAATTCCCACCTCGGCACACGCAGAGGCGGCATGGCAACCTACGATGCCGAGTCAAAGCGTTTCGCACGCTCAATCCACAATCTTGAAAGCACTTATTTCCGCACCAAGTTCGAAGATGAACTCAGCAAGTTCTCCGGAAACTCCGGGATAGGAATCATAAGCGACACCGATGCCCAGCCAATCATAATCAACTCGCATCTCGGGCGTTTCGCAATCGTTACCGTGGCCAAGATATGCAATATCGAAGAGCTTGAGAACGAACTCCTGGAAAGCGGGATGCACTTTGCCGAACTAAGCTCGGGCAACACCAACCAGACGGAACTCGTGGCCCTGCTCATAAACCAAGGCAAGAATCTCCGTGAGGGAATCGAGAACGTGTTCCGAAAAGTGAAGGGTTCATGCTCGATGCTGATACTCACCGACGACGGAAGCCTCATAGCCGCCCGGGACCGACTCGGACGCACACCTATAGTGATCGGCAAGAAAGACGGAGCCATGGCAGCCACGAGCGAAAGCAGCGCGTTCCCGAATCTCGACTACGAAACCGACCGTTTCCTCGGCCCCGGCGAAATCGTGCGTCTGCATCCTGACAGGGTAGAAACAATAAAGGAGCCGGAGGAGCAGATGCAGGTATGCTCGTTCCTGTGGGTTTACTACGGATTCCCGACATCATGCTATGAAGGCCGCAACGTCGAAGACGTGCGTTTCCGTTTCGGAGAGGAAATGGGGAAAAACGACGCTTCGGAAGTGGACTGCTGCTGCGGCATACCTGACTCAGGCGTGGGGATGGCCCTCGGATACGCATGCGGAAAAGGCGTGCCTTACAAGCGTGCCATATCGAAATACACACCGACATGGCCCCGCAGCTTCACTCCTTCGCGCCAGGAACTCCGCAACCTCGTGGCCAAGATGAAGCTCATCCCCAACCGTCAGATGCTCGACGGACAGCGCGTGCTCTTTTGCGACGACTCCATCGTGCGCGGGACACAGCTCCGCGACAACACCAAAGTCCTCTACGACTACGGCGCAAAGGAGGTTCACATAAGGATAGCATGCCCGCCGCTCATCTACAGCTGCCCCTTCGTGGGCTTCAGCGCATCGAAAAGCGACCTTGAGCTAATCACCCGGCGCATAATCAAAGAGCTGGAGGGAGACCCTGACAAGAATCTGGAGAAATACGCCACCACCGGTTCGCCGGAATATGAGAAGATGGTTGATATAATCCGGGAACGCTTCGGGCTGACGTCGCTGAAGTTCAATTCGCTTGAGACGTTAATAAAGGCCATAGGGCTGCCCAAGTGCAAAGTCTGCACGCATTGTTTCGACGGCTCATCCTGCTTCTGAACCGACATTACACCAAAGACTGCACATACGTCCGGCTTGAACCACGTGTTCAGGCCGGACGCTTTATGAGACGGCTGATTTCGCCAGCCCAAAGGACAAGAGAAGTGGAGCCTATTATGACAAGCCAGTCGGAAAGGCGCAAAGGAACCACATTGAAAAGTCCGCCGCCGAACTGGACTATGAGAACCTGCCCGACGAATATGCACGCCACGATGAAAAGGAAGCCTCGGCAACCGCGCAGCCTAAGAGCCGACCGTCCTGTGGCGAAAGCCCGTGCATTGAACATGTTCCAGAACTGCATGAACACGAATATCGTGAAGAAAAGCGAAAGCTCATAGGGCGTGAGACTATGGCATGCCCCTACCGCGGCCCTTCCGATTTCAGCAAGAGAGGCAATGTCAGTGCGTTCGAAATAATACAGAAGCACGATAAGCACAAGGAAGCACGCCACACCCGTCGCAGCTATCGACCGCCACATACCGCGTGATATTATGAACGACTTCCGGTCGCGCGGCATGTCGCGCATCACGGCTTCCGACGGAGGGAGCGATGCCAACGCCATCGCCGCGAAAGTGTCCATTATCAGGTTGACCCACAGCATCTGCGTTACCGTGAGCGGCGATTCCATATCCATAAACGCGCCAAAAAGCACCACCAGACATGCCACTACGTTGACAGTAAGCTGGAAGAGGATGAAACGCTGGATGTTACGGTAAAGCGAACGCCCCCACATCACGGCACGGCCTATGGATGTGAACGAATTGTCGATTATGGTGATGTCTCCGGCTTCCTTGGCCACGGCCGTGCCGTCGCCCATGGCCAGACCGACATGCGCCGCCTTCAAGGCGGGAGCGTCGTTGGTTCCGTCGCCGGTTACGGCCACCACCTCGCCTCGTGCCTGCAATGCCTCCACGAGCCTCTTCTTGTCGAGAGGACGAGCGCGGGCTATGATTTTCAGATCCTTGACCCTCTCCACAAGCTCAGCATCGGAAAGCCCGGCAAACTCCGTGCCGGTAATCATATTGATGTCAGAATCCTCCGCATCGTCCCACAGCCCGATACGGCGTCCTATCTCCTTTGCAGTCCCCGGCGTGTCGCCTGTAACCACCTTTATGCCTATCCCGGCGTCAAGCACTTCCCCCACGGCCTCAGGCACATCGAGCCGCACAGGATCCGAGATGGCCGTGATTCCGAGGAAGACAAGATCCTTTCCGGAAATGACGTCTGCCGCACATTGCTCCCCACCGTTGCATATTTCCTTGCAAGCGAATCCGAGAGTGCGCATGGCCTGATTCTGATAACCGGCCAGCAATGCCTTCAACGAATCTTCGTCCGGCCCAGAACCATCACCGCACATCCTGTGCACAATCTCCGGCGCACCTTTCACATGAAGGAAACGCCGTCCGTCCCGACGCTCCACGAGCGTCGCCATGTACTTGCGCTCGGTGGAAAACGGTATCTCCTCCACAATCCTTACTCCGCCCCGAATCGCCTCATAATCCTTTCCTCTTGCATAGAGCCAAAGCAGAAGCGCGCCTTCGGTAGGGTTTCCGACAGGCTTCGGGTCTTTGCCGCTCAGGTCGAGCCGGGCAGTGGAATTTACGGCTATCCCCTCCTCGACCACTTCGTCAGCCGTATTGCCGAAGAAGTCCGCATGAGCCACCTGCATACGGTTCTGGGTAAGGGTTCCGGTCTTGTCGGTGCATATCACCGTAGTGGCTCCCATCGTCTCGCAAGCGTGCAGTTTGCGGACGAGATTGTTGGTGCGGAGCATCCTGCGCATGGAATAGGCAAGGGAAAGCGTAACCGCCATCGGCAAACCTTCGGGAACGGCAACCACAATCAGGGTGACGGCAACCATGAGCGTCTTCAGGAAATACGAAAGGAACGAAATCCATCCAAAGTCCACATTGGCGAAATACAGAAGCATCCGGCCTATGACTATCATGACCGCCACTGCATAACTCATGCGTGAAACAAGCTTTCCCAGCCTGCCAAGCTGCTCATCAAGGGGAGTCCTCACGGAATCGTCAATCTGCGCCGCCTCAAACACTTTGCCGTTCTCTGTGGCGTCGCCCACGGCATCCACGACCATCATCCCGTGGCCTTCCATGATTTTTGTGCCACGGAGCACACGGTCGGTCGGGAACGTGGCATCCGGATCCGCGTCGGCAGGATCCGCGCTTTTGCATGCCACAGGTTCACCGGTAAGCGTGGATTCATCCACGCTCATGTCAGTTGACTGAAACAATATGCCGTCAGCCGGAATCTCATTGCCTGTGGACAAGACCACCACGTCGCCCACCACCACGTCGCGTTTCGGAATCTCGACGGAATAACCGTCGCGCACCACCGTAACCGGCTCTTCGTCATTCACCTGGTTCAGAATCCGGAATTCCTTCTCGGCCTTGACCTCAAAAAGGAACGCAAGCCCCGTGGCAAGCATTATGGCCACAAAGATGCCTATCGGCTCGAAAAAGACGCTGAACGACTGCCCGAGACCACAATACTCATAAAAGGATATGGCTATTGAAAGGCCTCCCGCGACAAGGAGTATGATTATCAGCGGATCCCTGAACTTGGCAAGAAACGCCTTCCAAAGAGGCGTGCGTTGGGCGGGGGAAAGCACGTTGACCCCGTATTTCTCACGGCTCTCGGCAACTTCCTGCGACGTAAGACCCGTTTTGCCGATTGCTTCATGTATGTCCTTCTCTGTGTCCATATTGTCTGCGATTATTCAAAACGCGTGCAAAGGTACTGATTATGTCTGACTTGGACAATCAAGGCGCTTGACCCTCAGCCGTCCAGAAACGTTTCATCCAATACCTAAAGCAAAGACAATTAAACCTATGCCCCCGTTTCTTGTTCTAATATTAAAAGATTATTAAATCTTGCTTCCTGCGGACAATCCATCTCACGGAAGCCTGAAAACCCCAAAAACCACACCATTATGAAAACCCGTAGACTTCTGACAGGATTGCTTATTGCGGCATTCGTCTTATCCGCATCGCCTGCACTCGAGGCGCAGTCGATCCATTTCCGTCTTGGTTCCGACGGCGTGGGACTCTCAGTCAATTCCGGCCACCACAGCCACGTACACTATTGTGATGACGACTGGGAAGACTACTACAAACATGCGCGGAAACACTACAAAAAACACCACAAACACCACAAAACAGAATACAAGAAACGGAAAAAACACCATAAACGCCACCACGACAATGGCCATCACTACGGAAAACGTAAAATAAAGGCACATAAGGCGGTCGTGCACCGCAGTTCACACCGTCCGGGGCATAATCACAAGACTGTGGTTCGCCGCACACCCAACGTGCACCGCATTCTCCACAGACGCTGACATCGCTTTTCTTTGTACAGGAAAAACAAGCCGGGATGAATCCTATCTCAAGGTTCATCCCGGCCGGTTTCAATATATGCGGCTATCCGCACATCATGCCTGATGTCCGTGAATCATCTCGAGATGATTCACTTTATGCTCCATTCCACACCGTTCTTCGTGTCCTTGACATCGAAGCCCAGCTCCGAAAGTTTGTTGCGGATAAGGTCAGAAGTGGCCCAGTCTTTGTTGGCCTTGGCATTCGTGCGTATCTCCATCAACAGATCCACGGCTCCCTCAAACGGCTTCATGCCTCCGGTGCTTTCCGCCTCCGAAGAGATGCGGATACCGAGAAGTTCGATGAGGAACGTGTCGAAAAGATGACGGAGCCTCGAAAGGTCTTCGGCGTTAAGTTTGACAAGGCCGTCCGTAGCCTGGTTCACAACCTTGCATGCCTCGAAAAGGTTGGCAATCACCTGCGGCGTGTTCAGGTCGTCGTCCATCGCCTCATAGCACTGTGAGGCGAAATCCGGCAGCTCCACAGTGGATTTCTCAGCCGGGAGCAGATTCTGCAGACGGCGGTAGCCGTCAAGCATCTTCTGCAAAGCCTTCTCCGCCGCCTGAAGAGCCTCATTGCTGAAGTCAACCGTAGAGCGGTAATGGGCCTGAAGGATGAAGAAACGTATCACCATAGGCGCATATGCCTGCGACAGGGCCGGGTGAGAACCGTCATAGAACTGTTCAAGCGTGATGAAATTGTTGTATGACTTGCCCATCTTCTTGCCGTTGATGGTGATCATGTTGTTGTGCATCCAGTAGCGCACCGCCTCATGTCCCTGGGCCGCGACGCTCTGCGCTATCTCGCATTCATGGTGTGGAAACATCAGGTCGAGACCACCTCCGTGTATGTCGAAAGTCTCGCCGAGATATTTCGTGCCCATGGTGGAGCATTCGAGATGCCATCCCGGGAAACCTTCGCTCCAAGGCGAGGGCCAATGCATTATATGCTCAGGAGCGGCCTTCTTCCAGAGGGCGAAATCGAGAGGGTTGCGCTTCTCGTCCTGCCCGTCGAGCGAACGGGTGGTGTTGCGCAGCTCGTCGATGTTGCGTCCGGAAAGCTTGCCGTAGCGATGGTCTTTGTTGTATTTCTCAACGTCGAAGTAGACCGAACCTTGGCTGATATAGGCATATCCGGCTTCAAGTATCCTCTTGATGTATTCTATCTGCTCTATGATATGCCCCGAAGCGTGCGGCTCGATGCTCGGCGGAAGCACGTTGAGCGCATCCATGTCGCGGTGGTAGCGGTTCAGATACATCTGCACCACCTCCATCGGCTCAAGCTGCTCGAGACGGGCTTTCTTCGCGATTTTGTCCTCGCCGGAATCAGCGTCATGCTCCAGATGGCCCACATCGGTGATGTTGCGCACATAGCGCACCTTCAGGCCGAGATGACGCAGATAGCGGTAAAGGATATCAAAAGTGATGGCCGGACGGGCGTGGCCCAGATGGGCGTCGCCATAGACAGTCGGGCCGCAGACATACATGCCCACGTGCCCTTCGTGGAGCGGCGTGAAGCGCTCTTTCGTGCGGCTTAACGTGTTGTAGATTAAAAGATCGTGTTCCATAACGGCGATAATGTCCGGCAATCGTTTCCGAAAATCAATTGTTTCCGATGTTCATGCCGCCTTTGGGAGCGCGCTGCTTGATTTCGCCGAACTGGGCCTCATACTTGTTGATGTTGTCCGTAAGGGCAAACATCAGCTGCTTGGCGTTCTCCGGGCTCATGATTATGCGGCTCACCACCGGCGCCTGAGGCATGCCGGGAGCGGCAAAGATGAAGTCCATAAGGAATTCGTTGGGGCCGTGGCCGATCATCGCGAGATTGCTATATTTTCCGTCAGCGATTTCGGGACGGAGCTGAATCTGAAGCTGGTTTTTGTTTTCTTGCTGTGCCATATTGTCTGGTATGTTATTAAAGTAAATAAATGGTTTATCACTGATTGTCAACGCGGTGGATTCAGGAAAGCGACCGCTTTCCCGGCTTTTACGGCGAGACAGTCCACAAAGATAGCAATTTTTTGTCAATCCGTCAAATCCGTTGCGGGTTCCGCATCCGGAACCACTTCACCGGAATGCTTGTTACGGATCGTTTCCGAGACTATCCTCCCGTCGGCCATAGACACCACCCGGTCTGCATATTCGGCCACGGTAGGGTCATGGGTGACTATTACGAAGGTCTGCCCGAGCCGCATGTTCAGGTCGCGTATTATGGCCCGTATCTCATCCCGGTTGCGCGAATCGAGGCTTCCTGTAGGCTCATCGGCAAAAACCACCGAAGGCTCGTTTGCCATGGCCCGGGCTATGGCCACACGCTGCTTCTCTCCGCCTGAAAGCTGAGCCGGCTTATGCCCCAGGCGGTCTCCCAGGCCGAGAAGACAAAGAAGCTCTTTTGCCCTCGCCTCCGCCTTGCTGCGGCTCTTGCCCCCGATCATGGCAGGCATGGCCACGTTCTCAAGTGCCGTGAACTCCGGAAGGAGCTGGTGGAACTGGAACACAAAACCTATGTTGGCATTCCTGAACGCCGACAGTTTCCTGTCTTTCAGCCCCGTAACATCTGTGCCGTCGTAGCATACACGTCCCGAACCGGGAGAATCGAGCGTACCGGCTATCTGCAAAAGCGTGGTCTTCCCCGCTCCGCTCGGCCCGACGATGGCGAGAATCTCGCCATCGGATATTTCCATGTCAATCCCACGGAGCACCTCCAGGTCGCCATAAGATTTGCGTATTCCTTCTATCCTGATCATTTCTTCTATTTTTGAATTCCAATACAGGTCAGACCCGCGCAATGGCACGAATGGCATGATTGGCCATAAATATGCCGAACAAGGCCGGAATAGAGGCCAATGTGCCGTACGACGTCCTCTTGTTGGTCTCTTCCACTTCAAGGAGGGAATGCTTGCCCGCCGGCTCCATAGAACACACGGTGGTCAACGGGCTTCTCACCCCGGCTTTCCTGAGACGCTGCCTGACAGCCCTGGCCAGCCCGTCATCGCGTGTCTGCCACAGATCCATATAGCACACCTTCGTAGGGTCGATGCGGCCGCCGGCCCCCATCGACGACACCACCGGGACACGGCGGCGCAGACAGCGGGACAGCAATGCCGCCTTAGGCCCTACGGTGTCGATGCAGTCGAGGACATAGTCGAAATCACCGTCGAGGATTTCGTCCACCTCATCTTCTCCGACATACATCTGGAGGGCATCTATGACGGCCTCCGGATTGATGTCGTGGAAACGTTCGGCATACATTATGGCCTTGGAACGCCCCACGTTGGAGCGCAAGGCTATCAGCTGGCGGTTGATGTTGCTCTCCGCCACATTGTCGGCATCTATAACCGTCATCTTGCCTATGCCGGAACGCACAAGCATCTCGGCGGCATAGCCTCCTACCCCTCCGGCTCCCACAATCAGCACCGAAGCATCGCGCAGGCGTTCCATCGCGTCGAACCCGAGCAGACGCTCCGTACGGTCGTCCCAACGCTCATTCGCCGGATCGGCGGAATAATTCCCTGAAGGCATCTTCATGACAGGACCGACGCTTTGAATCCGGCCTTCTCTATTGCCGACATCACAGAAGAAGCGTCAGGCACCGGGGCGTCCCCGACGTATGTCAATGTCTTGTCGGGCGAGGCAAGGTCGAACTCCCATGCCGAAGCAGGAGCCAACGGCTCTATGGCCTTAAGAATAGCAGACGTGCAACCGCCGCATTTCGCATTTGTCTTGAATTTCATATACTGAAGTTTTTACCTTAATTTCATTTTTCTCAGCCGGAGAGAATTTCCAACCACACATACCGACGACAACGCCATTGCCGCAGAAGCCATCATCGGATTGAGCATAAATCCGAAGAAAGGATAAAGCACACCGGCGGCAATCGGCATTCCGACCACATTGTAGATGAATGCCCAGAAAAGGTTCTCCTTTATGACACGCCTCGTGGCGGCAGAAAGCCTCACTGCCCTCGGCAACCCGGAAATGTCGGCCTTTGAAAGGGTGAGCTGAGCCGTCTCGATGGCTATCTCCGACCCCGTGCCCATTGCCACGGAAACGTCGGCCAGCGCCAGTGCCTCGGAATCGTTTATGCCGTCGCCAACCATGGCCACCTTATGTCCGTCCTTCTTAAGAGCCTCAACGACGGCTGCCTTGCCTTCCGGACGCACTTCGGCAACGACCTGTTCGATTCCTGCCAGCGAAGCCACATGTTCGGCTGTAGCCCTCTTGTCTCCGGTCAGCAACACAGGCCTTATGCCGATGTGCTTAAGTTCCTCTATCGCCTTGCGGGCATCATGCCGCAACTCATCCACGACCTTGAAAGCCAAAACGGCCTTCTCGCCGTTTCCGGCCAATACCGCACCGGCTCCTTCTGAAAGAGAACCTGCAACGAAAGTACCGATTTCATCGGGTATTTCAGCCCCCACAAGTTTGGCAAGCGACTCCGTGCCGACCCAATACACGATGCCTGATTCCGACTTTCCGACAATTCCCATACCGGGATGATACACGAAGTCGTATATAGGAACCGCCACCGCTCCCAGTTCACGGCAACGAGCCGCTACGGCCTGTGCGAGCGGATGTTCGCTCTTTGTCTCCAAAGAAAGAAAAGCCCCCAGTTCATCGATGTTTTTCGCACCTTTTTCAAGTATGACTTTAGGTCTTCCTTCGGTCAGGGTTCCGGTCTTGTCCAGACATATAGTGTCTATCTTGGATATGTGTTCAAGCGCGGACGCATCTTTGACAAGTATTCCCGAACGCGCACCCCGTCCTATGCCTACCATTATCGCCGTAGGCGTGGCCAGACCGAGCGCGCATGGACAGGCGATGACAAGCACCGACACTGCTGCCATCACGCCCAACGGGACATTGCCGGCTCCCGAAACGGCCCATACCGCAAACGTAATGACCGACAACGTTATCACCGCCGGCACAAACACCCGGCTGATGCGGTCTACAAGCTTCTGCACCGGAGCCTTGGAGCCTTGCGCTTCACGCACGCTCCTGATGATGCGGGCAAGTTCCGTGTCGGCACCCACCGACGACACCGAGACCTCTATCGTCCCCAGTCCGTTCAGGGTGCCCGCACTGACCTTGTCGCCGACGCTTTTCTCCACGCCCGCCGACTCGCCTGTAAGCATGCTTTCATCAACCGCAGTACGGCCTGAACTTACAATCCCGTCGGCAGGCACACGTTCTCCGGGGCGCACCACTATGGCATCTCCTGCGGAAAGGCTGTCAGCACTGACATCCTCCAAAGTTCCGTCGGCAGACAGGCGATGAGCCTGGTCAGGACGAAGGCTCATCAACGACCTAAGCGCGTTTCCGGTGGAATGCCTGGCACGCAGCTCCATAAGTTTGCCGGTCAGCACGAAGGCAATAATCATCGCAGCCCCTTCGTAATACAGGTCGGCCGACAGAGACCTGCCTTTCCAGTATTCCGGAAACAAGGTGTTGAAAAGGGAGAACAGGAAACTCACCACTGTGGACACGGCGACAAGGCTCTCCATTGACGGAACGCCACGCCACATGTTCCTGAAACCTTTGGCATAAAAGACGCTTCCGCAATAAGACATCACGGCAAGAGCCAATACGCACATCACCCATTCCGCCCCTTGAAAATGGAAGCCTCCCATACATATCACCGCAAGAGGGACGGTGAGCGCCCATGCCACAACCACCTTTCGGCGCATCCGGCCGTATGCCGAAAGCTCCTCTTCCTCCTGCCTCCGGATCGCTTCTTCAGCCGTAGGGGCAACAATCATCTCATATCCCGCCGACTGCACACGTTTCGCTATGGTTTCGCTTGAAGTCTGAGAAGGGTCATAGCTCACCGTAACGGAAGAGGCGGCGAAATTAACGGCAGCCTCTTCCACGCCAGGCGTCTCCGCCACGGTCTTCTCCACAGCTGACGCACACACGGCACACATCATTCCCGTAACGGGATATGTGGCCGTCTTCATCTTTCTCTTTGCGGTATTCGACATCATCTGTTCATCCTTATTCGCCACGACTGAGGATAGAGGTTGTTGGCACGGTTTCCGATGTTCTTCACCCAGCCCAAGGGCAATCCGCCATAGCACACCAGACAGATGCCGCGTGGCACATCCGGCGGCAATGCCGCAGGTTCGCGGCGAAGATAGGCGACAGCCTCTTCATAAGAAACCTCCACCTCCGGCAACGCACCTCTTCTATAGGCGTTGCTGAGAGCCAAAGCTGCCGAAGGGATAAAGTCCTTGCCTTTCAGTTCTCCTATATCAACGCCCGAAGCCACTATCCTGGTTTTCTTCGGCAACATATCGAGCAACGAACAAAGCAGAGGCGATGCAGCCTTCACGACATTCCCGTATGCGGAAAACAGGTAACTCTCAGGGGAATGCACAAGGTCTGTGCCGGGAAGTCCAGGTCCACGCTGATTGAATCTTATTTTGCGGTGAGACGCAGCCGCGCTGCCTTCAGGCTTGCGCATCACACCGACAAACAGCCCCTCGCCACGTGTCTTATGCGGCATAAAACGATAGGCCGGACGGCCTGAAAGGCCTCCCGGGATGCCCCATTCTTCCGGAAACCCCATATCGACGCTATCCAGCCCGAACTCCTCGGCCATCCAGTCAAGCATATCCTCGTTCTCGACACGGTTGAACGTGCAGGTGGAATAGACGAGATATCCTCCCGGACGAAGAGTCTCTACAGCATCGGCCACAATCTCGCGCTGAAGCGACGCACACTGAGCCACAAGGCCTACTGACCATTGGCGGCGGGCCTCAGCATCCTTGCGCATCATGCCTTCACCGGAACAAGGCGCATCCACCACGGCAATGTCAACCTGCCCGGAAAGCGCCCGGAAAGAATCTGTAGGAGAATTTGTTATCGCGACATGCGGATAGCCCCATTTGGTAAGGTTCTCTTTCAACGCCCCGACCCGCGACGACTCGAACTCGTTGGCTATCACGACCGAGCCATCAGGCAAAGCATCGATGGCCGCTGTGGTCTTCCCGCCGGGGGCGGCGCAGAAGTCCACAAGCACAGACGGAGAGGAAGCAAGGCGGGACACGATCTCGCGATGAATCATCGATGACGGATCCTGCACGTAGAAAGCACCTGAATGAAGTTCCGGCATAAGCGTAAACGCAGGCCTCTCACGCAGATGCAGCCCTGCAGGACACCATTTCACCGGTTCGGCACCGTCAAACGACACAGAAGAACGTTTCCTGCCGTTAAGCCTCACCCCGACCTCAGGAGCTTTGCCGAGAGACACGAGCAAAGCCTCCGAATCCATTCCGGACAGGGTTTGCATTTCATCAATGAAGCCTTGAGGCAAGGATGTTGAAGTTTCAGCGGTTTTCATCAATATGACGGTTTTTAAGCGACAAATTTAAGAAATTATATTAACTTTGCACTGCAAAACAAGGACAAAAAATGAATCTTGAGGCAGCACTATATATGATTCCGGTGTCGATAAGCGATGCCGCCCCGTCTGATTTCATCCCGGCGGGCAACATCGGGCTTGTGGCCGGAATACGTCATTTCATAGTGGAGAACGTACGTACTGCCAGACGCTTCCTGCGAAGATGCGACCCCTCGTTCCCCATCGGCGACTGCACATTCTGCGAACTGAACGGACACACCGACCCTAACGAAATCCACTCTTTCCTCGAACCGCTCAGAAAAGGGCTGCCGGTCGGTATGATGAGCGAGGCCGGGTGCCCCGGCGTGGCCGACCCCGGAGCGTCGGTAGCCGCCATCGCACAACGGGAAGGGCTGAAGACTGTCCCGCTCGCCGGGCCTTCAAGCATCCTGATGTCGCTCATGGCATCAGGATTCAACGGACAAGGGTTCTCCTTCAACGGATACCTGCCCATCAGCGATGCCGAAAAGGCCAAGCGCGTCCGCGAACTCGAATCAACGGCCGCAAAGACAGGAATGACGCAGATATTCATAGAGACGCCGTACCGCAACAACCGCACCGTGGCACTGCTGGCAGAAACCCTCCGCCCCGACACGCTGCTCTGCGTCGCATCCGGAATAACAGACCCCGAAAAGGAGTCGATAACCACGCTCCCGGCGCGCCTCTGGAAAAAAAAGATTTACGATTACGCCAAGATTCCTTCAATATTCCTTATAAGCCGACGTTGATTATTTTGGCTTGACACATCATGGCATCGCACAGGACACACGGAAATACAGGCAACCAGATGACAATCCCGTTCGAGGAATGGGACGTGCCAGCCGTGTCCGCCGCCGAAAACACGGAAAAAACCACTGCCCGACGGCCCGAACCGGCCAATGAGCTTGACGACCCCAAACCGCTTCCCGGAGAAAAAAAGGCCGCCGACCGGCTTCTTTACTACATTTCAATCGGCTCCGGATCCAGCGGAAACTGCTGCTACTTAGGCACACGCCGTGGAGGAATACTCATCGACGCGGGAGTGAAGACAGACAAGGTGGAAAGCGTGCTGACGGCCAACGGAATCAAAATGTCGATGGTAAAAGCGATCCTCCTCACCCACGACCATTCCGACCACGTGAGGTATGCATACGGCATCCTCCGAAGCCACAAGCACATACGGCTCTTCTGCACAAACCGCGTTGTGGCGGGCATCCTGCGGCGCACAAGCATCTCCAAACGCATACGCGAATACCATCACGCGATATTCAAGGAAATACCGTTCAGAATCGGGGACTTTGAAATCACCGCATTTGATGTGCCACATGACGGATCCGACAACATGGGATTCTCGATAGGGTTCGACTCCCGACGGTTCGTGCTGGCCACCGACCTCGGGGAAGTGCAGGCGCGTGCGCGACATTATATGGAACAAGCCGACTATCTCGTGATTGAATCCAACTACGACCTTGACATGCTGCGCTTCGGACGGTATCCCGCCCATCTCAAAGCCCGCATACAGACCGAAATAGGGCACATGGACAACGTGGTGACAGGCGCGTTCCTCAAAGAAATAATCACTCCACGCCTGAAATACGTCTTCCTCTGTCACCTTTCGCAAGACAACAACACGCCTGCCAAGGCTTTCGCCGCCGTGCGCGACGCTCTGCAAAGCGCGGGGAAGCGTGTAGGCACAGCCGAAGAAACACTGCTCGACCGGCAGGCCGACGTCCAACTCTCGGTGTTGCCGCGCTTCGACTCCACCCGCCTTTACGTTTTCCGGCCGGAAATGTAGAAAATACCGTCTTTCCGTTGTTATCCAATAAATGGGAGCGGAAATCTCAAACAAACCGACAAACGCGGCACATGACGCACAGCAATCCGGGCATTCCTCCAGGCTTGCACGGATATGGGGACGTATGCCGGAGCCTGCGGCCATCATCACGGCCGCTGTCATAGCCGGGTCGTTGGCCGGATGCGCCTCGTTCCTTCTCAAATCCGGAATATCACGGCTCGGACATCTGCTGACGGCGCATCTCGCCGGCGACATATGGCTGATGCTGCTTTTCCCGCTTGCCGGAATGGCCATGTCCGTGGCTTACCAGAAGCTCGCGGGGGAAGACCTCAGCCGAGGCACCGACCAGCTCAAAGAGCGAATCGGAAGCGGCCGCTTTTCCATGAAGAGAAGCCTCATGTGGAATCCGCTCGTCGCCTGCCTCATCACCGTAGGCTTCGGAGGCTCCGCCGGGTCGGAAGGGCCGAGCGCGGTCTCAGGAGCCGCCATCGGAAGCCGTGCGGCAAAATGGTTCGGACTCTCTCCCCGTGCGATGCGCATCCTGCTCGGATGCGGAGCGGGAGCCGGAATCGCCGGAATATTCAAGTCGCCCGTCGGCGGCATGCTCTTCACCATCGAGGTACTGCGCATGGAGCTTTCCGCGACAGCCATGACCGCACTCGTGTCGTCGTGCCTCGCGGCCTTCTCCTCCGCCTATATCCTAAGCGGGTTCACGTGGGACGTGGGATTCGCCGGAAGAGGCACTTTCGACCCTTCACACATAGGGTGGATGGCCCTGCTCGGACTCGTATGCGGCATATATTCGCTATATTACAACAAGACATTGACACTGACCGCCAAGTTCCTGTCAAGAATCAGCAACAGGTGGAAACGGGCCGCGATAGCCGGAACGGCCTTGTCGCTGATGGTGTTTCTGCTTCCACCTATGTTCGGGGAAGGATACGGCGTGGTAGACATCATCATCAACCATCTCGACACACCATTCTTCGGACTAAGCCCTTTCAGCCATGCCGCCCTCAATCCTACGGTGTCCCTGACCCTCATCGCCGCGATTCTGCTTTTGAAAGGAATGGCCGTCGGAGCCGTAAACTACGGCGGAGGCGTGGCCGGGCAATTCGCCCCTACCCTTTTTGCCGGATGCCTCGTGGGCTATCTGTTCGCCACAACAGCGAACGCATGCGGGGTTTCCCTTCCCACAGCAAACTTCGCGCTGATGGGCATGGCGGCAGTAATGGCAGGCACAATCAAGGCACCGATGATGGCAGTGTTCATAGCTGCGGAAATATCAGACAGCTACAGTTTCATATTGGGCTTCATTCTTGTCTCGGTCATAGCCTACATCATCACCGCGAGGCCGTTCCGACTAATAAAACACTGACAACCGTATACATACAGCCCTCATAGCACTCAAACAGCCATCGACGCGAAACTACGGATTTAGCAAATAATACTTAAAATTTTCCGAAAAATTTGGCCACGTCGCCGAAAAGCAGTAATTTTGTCGTCGGGTGAGTGCTGCACGACGTGCTCCCTGTGAATCCCCCAGATCTTGACCGAAGCAAGGGTAGCAGGTCGAAGCTGTGCGATGCAGTCAGCTCGCCCACCCGCCTCTTTAGCTCAGTTGGCCAGAGCACGTGATTTGTAATCTCGGGGTCGTTGGTTCGAATCCGACAAGAGGCTCAAGAATGCTGCTCTCAGCATTAGCGTTGAATGTTTTTCATAATTTTGTTTTGGCGGTATGTTTAGTGATAAGCATGCCGTTTTTTCTTTAAGAGTGTGTTTGGAATTCACATCATGTACATATACAACATAACTTTTGCCGTAGAAGCCTCACGCCTTGAGGAGCTTCTCGATTGGATACGCACCTATGCCTTAGCAGGCCTGACTCGCGACGGAGCCACCTCTCCAAGGCTCACTATGATTGAAGGCTCACCGGAAGAGGAAACGGAAATAAAAAGCGTGGCCCTGCAGCTCGAATTCGCGTCTTTGGCCGAATTCGGGAAATGGGAATCCTCCGCGTTTGCCCCTGTGATGCAGAAATATTCCGTGGATTTCGCGCCGGAACCGCTCTTTTTCGCCACCCTGCTGCGCGAACTCCCGATAAGATGAACAAGGACGGCCAAAGCATGACCGCGCGACAGGTCAACGCCTACGAACGCGTGATAATGGGCATCGACCCCGGCACCAACGTAATGGGCTACGGCGTGCTCGGCGTGAACGGCAAGAAGCCGGAGCTGATAGTCATGGGCGTATTGAAGCTCAACGGCTTCGAGTCCCATTATCTGCGGCTGCACCGCATCTACCAACGCGTGGCCGCCCTCGTGGAACAATATCTCCCCGACGAACTCGCCATAGAAGCCCCTTTCTTCGGCAAGAACGTGCAGTCCATGCTCAAGCTCGGCCGCGCACAGGGAGTGGCAATGGCCGCAGCCCTCTCTCGCGACATTCCGATAGCCGAATACGCTCCGCTGAAAATCAAGCAGGCCGTAACCGGCAGCGGCTCAGCATCCAAAGAGCGTGTCGCCAACATGCTGAAATACATCCTCAAAATCCCGGAAGAGAAGATGCCGCATCTCCTTGACGCCACCGACGCGCTGGCCGCCGCGCTGGCACATTTCTACGAAAGCGGCAAACCGGCCATCGCCGGAGGCGGCACGTCATGGGAACGCTTCCTCCGCGACCACCCCGAACGCATAGCCCCCCGCCGCAAATGACCGCATTGCAATATTTGTGAATCTTGCAAAAACGTCCATCTTAGAAACTGTTTAAAATTAGAATGTCTTCAGGAAATACGCCATATATTATCCTATATAAGTAGGATAGTCCGATATATTCAGAAGCGGCCTGTCGCCAGATGAATTTCCGTATGCATACAAAATCGCTTTGTCAAGTCCGTCAACGACTTCCCTTAACCTTTTTACTTTTTCCTCTCCGGTGCAATTGAGAGACAAGAAGTTCCCTGTGAGGAATCCTTCGTCATCAATTCCAATATCAGTACCGATTACATTTTCCCGCAAGACCCCATGTTTCTCAGCCCACGGCACAATCCATTCAGGGACACTTGCAGAAACTATGCAAACCGTATGGCCGCAATGGATATGCCAATTCAAACGCTCCACAATATCTTCGTTTGTCGCAGATTCAATCAAAGGAACAAACGACGCGCAAAACTCACGAAATCTATTCACAGACATTCCTTTGTATAATCGCCGGAAAATCCGTTCCTTGACATCACCGCCCTTACAAAGATGGAGCTTCCACAAAACGAGCCTCGGCGAGCATAGCGCACAGGTTGCCAAAAAGCGTCGAAGCCCCACACTATGCACTGCAAACTGAACAAACGTGTCCTTGCGGGTCAAAGTCCCATCAAAATCAAATGCTGCCACAATCTTACTGTCCATAACCAGCCAGACTCATATTCATAAATATATGATTAATACGAAAACAATAATCCATCCTACAATGCACGCCTGTATGAAACGGTCATGCAGAAGCACACGTGTGGGACTGCCCGTATCAACGAAAACGACGGCAAGCTGAAGATAACGCAACAATCCGGCCAACACGAACACAGACGTGGTATAGACCATATTAGTGCCAAACCGCTCCACGACTTCTGGAGAAACCGTGTACATTATGTAGCAGACAAGCGTTACCGTCGCCACCATAGTCGTGACCTGATTGATGAAATCGAGATTGTACCTGTCTATGTTATGACGCATCTTCTTACCCGTATGGTTGAATATCACAATATCGTCGCGCCGCTTTGAAAACGCAAGGAACAATGCGAGGAGAAACGTCATCAGTATTATCCAGTGGCTTATGGCGATTCCCGTAGATGTTCCGCCCAAAGCAACGCGCAGCACGAACCCTACAGAAACAACAATAACATCCACCAATGCAATGCGCTTGAGTTTAAGGCAATACGCAATATTCAGCATAAAATACACTGCAATTATAATGGCCGAGCTCCAAAACTGCACCCGAGGCAGAATGCCCAAAAGCCCTATTGAAGCTGCAAACAACACAATCACCATAAAAACACATGTGGTCTTTCCCACTTCCCCCGATGCCACAGGGCGGCGGCGTTTTACAGGATGCAATCTGTCTGAGTCAGCATCAATACAGTCATTCAGACAGTATATTGCACTCGACACCAAACAAAAAGAAGCAACAGCAATAAAAGGAAACGCCAACAACCTCAAATCAAGCACATTGCCGCTAAAGAAAAGCGGAAGCATGACAAACAGGTTCTTCACCCATTGTTTAGGGCGACACAGTTTTACAACGGAACTCAGCAACATATCAAATAACCGTTAAAATGGAATCAAATGTTTCTTCTAATATGGTTACGAGATCATAACCAATGGAGCTTTTCAGAACACTCCGAACATTACGCGTAACATACGTTACTCCTATGATAAGCATCAATATGGTCAAGGACATCCTGCCCGGAATCCATTTTGAAAACAATTTTGTCGAAACCATATCCATAAGTCTGTCATAACCACTTCTGAACAATCCAATTTGATCGTTACGGTCTATAATAAGCCATACCAACAAAGATGACATAATCCAATAACACGAGACTCTCGCCAAATCACAACTAAGCACCGTAAACATCGGAATCAAGCATATAAACTGGAAGACGACAATTCTCACAAGACGATTGCGCTCACCGTTCCTGAGCCCGCCCGGAGTGAATGCAATCAGCATAGCGACCATACAATATGGGATATAAACAAAATAAACAAGCGTTATCAGGAAAGCCGGTACAGGAAAGCCTTTAAGCACGCCTATATCAAAGAAATTGATGTTCAAATGCATCTTGACAACAGTCTCTGTATCAAAACCGATGAATTTCAACAGCCAAGGAACCTCCCCTCCAGGAAAACATTCAGGAGCATATTCCATAGCTCTTCCAATAATCGGAGAAACCATGTCCGGAGACCCTTTGCATATGCAACAAACGGCAAACACAATAATTGAAGGAAGCCAGGCACACAAGGATTTCCATATGTTACGGATTCGGAGATTGGCAATCAGAATCAAAACCGGCACCGTGAAAAAGAATGTCGCCTCATGCAGTGCAATCCCGAACATTGTGATCAAATTGCCCAAAACAAGCCATTTGGCCACAGTAAGCCTCGTGAATGAAAGCAGCGTAACGGCTAAGAACGCCAGCTCAACAAAGTCGCGCCGATAAGAATCGAACCCGTGGACAAGCACTCCGCCCAAGGCGAAGCCCATTATCAGGACATTAATTCCGTATCCTTTTTTACGGAAATAGCTGATGGAAATCCAGACCAAAAATGAATATGCCACCAAAGAAGACAAATATATCGGCACAGCTATTGGAATGCCCAGACTGTCTTGAAGAAAAAAGACTATCTCGCCACCAAGTCCCCGGCGGACAAATCCGCCCGCAAAATTATAAAGATTATCCACTACTGCCGTTCCTGCTCCTTGGACTATCTTATGATATAGAACCGAAAAAGAATGGATTAACAGAACGACGCAAATCAACAAATAGAATACATCGTATCCCTTATTCGGGAAAAGACTTCTTGATTTCACTCTCGACAGTTTTTGTGATGTCATCTTTTCCCTCAATGACAAATATTTATGAAAAGAGCGTGGGAAAATCACTTTGTCGCTTATTCCACCACTTGAGGCCTTCGCATTGCCTATTGCTTGTAGAATAAGCAACGCAGAGGCCCACGCATATATGCAAACACCGTTTCACCCCCGATAAGGGTGAAACATCGTACAGTTCGCACAAACAAGGGCATCTACGAATGCTTAAATCTTGACAGCAATGGTTTTGAAATTTGCGAAGTTTCAAGTGGTCAAGAAATTAACGTCATCGTAAACGCTCAAAATATGTCAATCCCCGAAAACAATCAGGAATCATATGCAAAATTACGAAATTTTCCTAAATCAGCAACAACAAAAGACATATGAAACTCAAATAGTCGTCAAAACCGCAGATTCAACAGGCATATCATAGTAAAAAAACGGGCGAAAGTATTGACTTCGGGGTCAGGATTTATTATCTTTGCAGCCGTATAAGTGTGCCTGTGCCATAACCATCCTCTGAATGGCACAGAAATTATTTGTGATTCAACCAATTACATTACACATGGCGGCATCTGCGCCGCAATGAACAGATAATGAAACAGGAGAAGGAAGTTCGCATATCGTACTGGGCGGCGCATCTGACCACGATAGTCAGTGTGGCGCTCGTGCTCGTGATAATAGGCGTGATAGCGATGGTTTCTGCCGCCGCAGCCTCGGAGACCCGGCGCATAAAGGAAAAGATAGAGCTGAGCGCGGTGCTCACCGACTCCGCCACCGACTCTCAGGCCGACTCGCTCGCAAAGGCCATAGCCGCGTTGCCTTTCACACGTTCGGCAAAGGCCGTAACCAAGGAAGACGCGATGAGGCAATGGAAGGCAGACACCGGGGAAGACCTTGAAACCCTCTTCGGAGTCAATCCGCTTTCTCCCGAGGTGAGCTTCACCGTCAAGGCCGACTATGCGTCAGAGGCCGGCCTGCGCAAAATCAAAGCCCAGGTGGAGAAGATGGGATTGGTGGAAGCGGTGGCCGCACCCGATGCGGAGATGGTCGATACGATGAACACCAACATCGAAAAGGCTGCATACGTGCTTGGAGGAATCGCACTGGTGCTGCTCGTCATCTCGTTCGTGTTGATAAACAACACGGTCCACCTCACCATATATTCCCGCCGTTTCACGATACACACGATGCAGCTCGTGGGAGCGACCAACGGGTTCATACGCCGTCCGATCGTGGGCAACAATCTCCTTTCAGGCGTGTTGGCCGGTCTTATCGCATCGGCAGTCATGGCCGCGGCCATGCTGGGCGCACCGCGGATGGGCCACGGACATCTCGGCACGCTCGTCCCGTGGTGGCAGTTCGGGGCAATAGCGGCCGCATTGGTGATTGCCGGCGCGCTTATATGCTCGGTGGCGGCCATAGCGGCCACCAACAGATATCTCCGAAAGGACTACGACGAACTTTTCAAATAATGGAAAAACGACCTGACACCATGGCATCTCCAAGTGCCATACCCAAACGGTGCCAGACATAAAAAATACACACAATGCCAACAGCAAAGACCTCCCCTCGCCGCCCGCTGACAAGCCGCGAGCGGGAAATGCAGAAACGACAGAAAGTCGAAATAGTGAAAACCGACGAGAGCCAACGCCCGTTCACAAAAATGAACTTCATACTGATGGCAGTCTGTGCCGCAATGATAGTCATAGGGTTCATACTGATGTCCGGAGGCGGGAGCAGCATAGAAGGAGGTTTCAATCCCGACATATTCAGCACCCGCCGCATCGTTGTCGGCCCGACCGTCTCTTTCCTCGGCTTTCTTCTCATGGCTTTCGCCATCATTTACAGACCAAAAAAGGACAAATGACCGATGGAATGGCTTGACGCCCTGATCCTGGGCATTGTGCAAGGACTCGCCGAATATCTTCCGATAAGCTCCAGCGGCCATCTTGAGATATTCCGCACGGTATTGGGAATAGACCTCCCGGCAGACAAGACACTGCAGTTCGACGTAATGGTCCATGCCGCCACCGTATGCTCCACGATAGTCATACTCCGGCATAAGTTCGCAAATCTCTGCAGCAGCTTCTTCACCTTCAGGCGCGACGACGACTTCTATTACGTCTGCAAGATATTGGTGAGCTGCATCCCTGTAGGCATCGTCGGCGTGTTCTTCAAAGACTACGTGGAAGGCTTTTTCGGAAGCGGACTCACCGTGGTGGGAATCTGCCTGTGCATCACAGCCATGCTTCTGGCATTCGCCTATTTCAGCGGTTTCGACCGCCGCACGGGCAAAGTGGTCAGCGGCGAGCGCGGACGCGACATAGGCTGGCTCGACGCCTTCGTGATAGGATGCGCACAGGCCGTGGCCGTCCTTCCCGGACTCAGCCGCTCCGGCACCACCATCGCCACCGGAATCCTGATAGGCGACAAACGCGACCGCGTGGCCTCGTTCTCGTTCCTTATGGTGATAATCCCGATTCTCGGCGAAGCCCTGCTCGACACGGCCAAGCTCGTCAAGGAAGGCGGCGGGGCAGACAGCGGCGTCGGGGCATTGGCCCTGATAACAGGGTTCTTCAGTGCCTTCATCGTAGGATGCGGTGCATGCAAATGGATGATCGCGCTCGTGAAGCGGGGCAAGCTCATCTGGTTCGCTGTCTACTGCATAGCCATGGGCATAATATGCCTCCTGTGGCAGTGAGCCGCCGTTGCCGGGCGAGGCATCACTTCTTACCAACCCATCTTTAGAGTGTGTTTAGAATTTTCTTCAGGATTTTTTATGGAGGATTCCGGGACGGATTCGCGCATGCAGACGAGGGAGTGCAGCGGGCTGCATGACCGGGGCAAAGGCGTGAAGACGGCCGAAAGACCCATAAAGGCACACTCGAACGGCACACTACGGCATTTTCACGTCCTTTCCGGCCTTTCACTCGTTGCACAGGCCGCTATGCGCCTCGTTCCAAGGCCCGGAAAGCCCTGTAAAACTGCCTGTAAAAATCAGAATAAAAATTCAAACACACTCTTAACTTATCATTCAAAAACCAATGGATTTCATTTCCGGAGAAATACTCTGCATAGACAAGCCCATAGGCTGGACGTCGTTCGACGCCGTCAAGCGTCTTCGGGGAGCGATTCAACGAAGGCTGCGCCTGAAGAAATTCAAAGTCGGACACGCCGGGACGCTCGACCCGCTGGCCACGGGAGTCCTCATAGTCTGCACCGGACGCGCCACCAAGCGCATAGACGAGCTGCAGGCAGGCACAAAGGAATACGTAGCCACGCTGCGCCTCGGAGCCACCACGCCGAGCTTCGACCTCGAAACGGAAATCGACGCTCATTTCCCTACGGGACACATCACCCGTGAAAAGGCAGAAAGCGTACTGCCCCGGTTCACAGGGAAGATAATGCAGGTGCCCCCGGTGTTCTCTGCCGTCAAGGTAGACGGCAAGCGCGCATACAAGCTCGCAAGGAAAGGACATGAGCCGGAACTGAAGGCCAAGCCGCTGCAGATAGATGAAATCGAACTTCTGGAATTCTCGCCGGAAGAAATGAAAATCCGAGTGGTCTGCAGCAAAGGCACCTACATACGTGCGCTCGCCCGCGACATAGGCATGGCACTCGAGAGCGGAGCGCATCTGACGGCACTGAGGCGAACTCGCGTGGGCGACGTAGGCATAGACTGCTGCCTGCCCATAGACGAGGCTCTGGAGCGAATCTCGGAATGCCCGCTCGAGTTTCCCGACGACTACCGCCTGCCAGCACAAGACGCTGAATCATAAACACAAAAACAAAAGACCAAGACGACATATATGAAACTTTCGCATTTCAAATTCAAACTGCCCGAAGACCTCATAGCGCAGTATCCGAGCGAGAACCGCGACGAATGCCGCATGATGGTGGTAAACGTGAAGGACGGAACCATCGAACACAAAATCTTCAAAGAAGTGATCGATTATTTCGACGAAGGGGATGTCATGGTTTTCAACAACACCAAGGTGTTTCCTGCCCGCCTGCAGGGCAACAAGGAAAAGACTGGTGCCTGCATAGAGGTGTTCCTGCTGCGTGAACTTAACGCCGACAACAAGTTCTGGGACGTGCTCGTGGAGCCTGCCCGCAAAATCCGCATAGGCAACAAGCTCTATTTCGGCGGCGACGCGATGGTGGCAGAAGTGATAGACAACACCACCTCGCGCGGACGCACGCTGCGTTTCCTCTACGACGGCAACCACGACGAGTTCAAAGAAGCCCTCTACGCTCTGGGCGAGACCCCGCTGCCCGACTACATCAAGCGTCCGGCCGAACCGGAAGACGCCGAACGATACCAGTGCATATTCGCATCGGAAGAAGGGGCAGTGATGGCTCCGGCCGCAGGGCTGCACTTCAGCCGCGAACTGCTCAAACGCTTTGAAATCAAAGGTGTGGAAAAAGGGTTCATCACGCTCCACAGCGGACGCGGGAATTTCAAGGACATCGACGTGGAAGACCTCACCAAGCACCGTATGGACTCAGAAGAGATGATTGTGGACGGAGACCTCGTAGACCAGATCAACGCGGCCAAAGACCGCGAATCACGCGTCTGCGCCGTAGGCACGTCGGTGCTGCGCGCATTGGCAAGCTCCGTATGCATGAACGGACACATCATGCCCTACACCGGATGGACCAACAAGTTCATCTTCCCTCCCTACGACTTTTCCGTATGCACTTCGATGATTTCCAACTTCCATATGCCCTACTCCACCATGCTGATGATGGTGGCGGCCTTCGGAGGCTACGACCTCATCATGAAGGCATACGATGTGGCCATCAAAGAGAAATACAAGTTCGGAGCCTACGGCGACGCAATGCTCGTGATACGCAAATGACCCAAAAACACCACAATAAGCAATGAACATTTCGTACAAATGGCTTAAACGCTATATAGATTTCAGGCTTTCGCCGAAAGAGCTGGCAGCATCCCTCACTTCTCTCGGCCTCGAATGCGACCAGGTGGAGGAAGTGGAAAGCATACGCGGCGGCCTGCGAGGCCTCGTGGTAGGCAAGGTGCTGACCTGCACCGACCATCCCGACTCAGACCATCTCCACATCACCACCGTAGACCTCGGCGCAGGAGACCCGGTGCAGATAGTCTGCGGCGCGCCCAACGTGGCCGCCGGACAGACGGTGATAGTGGCGACCATCGGCACCAAGCTCTGGATGGGCGACAAGGAAATCACCATCAAGAAATCCAAGATGCGCGGCGTGGAATCCATGGGCATGATATGCGCCGAAGACGAAATCGGCATCGGCGAAAGCCATGACGGCATAATGGTGCTTCCCGACGGCGTGAAGCCCGGCATGCCCGCAGCCGAATACTTCAACGTGGAGAGCGACTACTGCCTGGAGGTGGAACTGACGCCCAACCGCGTGGACGCCGCAAGCCACTACGGGGTGGCCCGCGACCTGAAGGCACTCTTCACCCGTGAACAATGCCTCGGGGATTCCGTCGGCGGAGCTCCTGAAATCAACGTCCCGGACGCATCCGCCTTCCGGCCCGACCGCAACGACGGCCAGACACCGGTCGAGGTCATCGACCGTCAGGGATGCCCCCGATACAGCGGAATCACCATCAGGGGAATCGAAGTCAAGGAATCTCCCGAATGGCTGCGAAACCTGCTCACGGCCGTCGGCCAACGTCCCATCAACAACGTGGTGGACATCACCAACTTCATCCTGCTCGGACTCGGACAGCCGCTCCACTGCTTCGACCTCGGCAAAGTGTCCGGAGGCAAAATCGTGGTGCGTACATGTCCCGAAGGGACGAAGCTCACCACGCTCGACGGCACCGAACGCACGCTGAACGACTCCGACCTGATGATATGCGACGCAGAGAAGCCAATGTGCATAGCCGGAGTATTCGGCGGCATGGACAGCGGAGTAACGGAATCCACCACCGACGTCTTCATAGAAAGCGCTTATTTCAACCCGACACGCGTGAGGCGCACCGCACGCCGCCACGGCCTGAGCACAGACGCGTCGTTCCGCTACGAGCGCGGCACAGACCCCGACATAACGGTCTTCGCCGCAAAGCTGGCCGCAGTGCTGATCAAGGAGCTTGCCGGAGGCGAGATATGCGGCGATGTGAGCGACTCATATCCTGAACCGGTGAAACCGGCCGAAATGGACTTCAGCCTTGACTACTGCGACCGCCTCATAGGGAAAAAACTCCCCAAGGAACTCATCACGGCAATCCTTGCCGCGCTTGAAATCAGCGTCGAGCCTACCGCCGACGGACGCATCCTCCATCTCAAGGTGCCGACATACCGCGTGGACGTGTACCGCCCTTGCGACGTGGTGGAGGAAATCCTTCGCGTCTACGGCTACAACAACGTGGAGTTCGGAACCGAGATGCACGCCAACCTTTCGCAGAAAGGCGCGACGGACTTCTCATACGCCATGCAGCAGACCGTAAGCGAGATGCTCACAGGCGAGGGATTCAACGAGATAATGAACAACTCGCTCACCGCAGAAGCGTATTATCCGGAAGAGGGCCGGTTTGCCGCAAACGAATGCGTGCGTCTCCTCAACCCGCTCAGCAACGAGCTTTGCATCATGCGCCGCACGCTCCTGTTCGGCGGTCTGGAGTCAATCTCCCACAACATAAACCGCAAACTCGCCGACCTGAGCTTCTACGAGTTCGGCAACACCTACCGCTTAGACCCGTCGAAGGAGCCGTCTGAAGAGAAACCGCTCGCGCCTTTCTCCGAAAACGCACGTCTCGACCTCTGGATGACCGGCCACCGCACTCTTCCGTCATGGACAGGAAAGGGGGAAGAGGCGACTGTGTTCGACCTTAAAGCCATCGTCTTCAACATCCTCCGCCGCCTCGGCATAAGCGCACGCTCGCTTGACTCACGACAGGAAGCCGACGACATCTTCGCCGCAAAGCTGTCCGTAGCCACACGAAGCGGCAAGCAGCTTGCAGAAATCGGAATCCTCAAATCCTGCCTCCTCCGGCGTTTCGAGATTGAACAGCCAGTGGCATACGCCTCGATCGACTGGGACGCACTCATGCAGCTCGCGGCAAAGAACGACGTGAAATACGCGCCCCTGCCGAAGACACAGCCCGTGAAGCGCGACCTGGCCCTTCTCGTGGACAAAGCGGTGAGCTTCGCCCAGATAGAGGAGACCGTCCGCAAAAGCGAACGCAAGCTCCTCGGAGAAGTATGGCTGTTTGACGTCTATGAAGGCAAGAACCTTCCGGAAGGAAAGAAGTCGTATGCCATAAGCATGACGCTTCAGGATCCGGAAAAGACACTAAACGACAAACAGATAGAAGCCGTGATGAAGAAGGTTACGGCAAACCTGCAACGCGAACTCGGAGCCGAACTCCGCTGACAGAACAATCAAAAAAAAACAACACATACAACTTTTTTCAGACAATGGGAAGAGCATTTGAATACCGTAAAGCCCGCAAACTCAAGCGTTGGGGCAACATGAGCCGCACGTTCACCCGCATCGGCAAAGAAATAACCATGGCCGCGAAGACCGGCGGTGCAGACCCCGACATGAACCCGAGGCTCCGCGTGCTGATGCAGAACGCAAAGGCCGCCAACATGCCCAAAGACACCGTCGAACGCGCCATCAAGAAAGCCACCGAGAAGGATGCCAGCGACTACAAGGAAATCGTCTACGAAGGATACGGCCCCCACGGAATAGCAATCGTGGTGGAAACCGCCACCGACAACAACCAGCGCACAGTGGCCAACGTCCGCTCCTACTTCAACAAGCACGGAGGTTCGCTCGGCACGCAGGGCTCGCTCTCGTTCCTTTTCGACCACAAGAGCATATTCCACGTGAAACCATCCGCCGACGCCTCACAGGAGGAATTCGAGCTCGACCTTATGGACTTCGAGGCCGAACTCGAGGCCGAAGAGGAAGAATGGCTCATCACCGGCGCGTTCGACCAATTCAGCAACATACAGAAATTCCTTGAGGAGAAAGGGATGGAAATCGTGTCGGCAGAATTCGAGCGCATCCCCACCGACTACAAAGAGGTTACGCCCGACCAGCGCGCGGCCATCGAGAAGCTCCTCGAGAAATTCGAAGACGACGAAGACGTTCAGAACGTCTTCCACAACATGAAAGAGGACGAAGACGCCGAATAATCCCCCTCCTTCACCAATCCTACCGACATAATCAGAAGGAGGAGTGCCGTATGAGTGGCACTCCTCCTTCTGATTATAATGTTTTTATTACTGTCCGCTAAACTTTTTTAGGAGCGGTTGAAAATTAGGGCTGATTCCATTTGCAGGAGTCAGCCCTAATTTTTATATCGCTCAAAAATGTTTAGCGGACAGTAATAGTTTAAATAAGGCCGGAAGTTAGTCCCTGCACATTCACGTATCGCTTCGGAAACATAATGCGTGTTGGACTGACAGAGGTAAGCAAGACGCGTAAGATCGAAATTACAATCGGAGAAATTAGCCTCGTCAGACACCACAGTTTCTATTTTGATGAAAAGAGCTTCAGCCGGAGGCGTACGGCCTTTAGACACCGAAGATTCACGGTTTTCCGAAGAAGACCCGGACAACGACACCCCTGACCCTTCAATGCGCCTGCGCTTATAATTACGATGCAAATAAACGAACAGGACAACCATCAACACAAAACAAACAACAGACACTGTCATTTTCACATACAGGCTGCGTTCGGAAGCAAGAGAGTCCATATCCTCTGATGTCTTCCTCTCATTTTCCGCATCTATCTTACTAACCGCCCACAGAAAGCCTGCCTTATCGGGAAGCGAATCGGCAATCACAGCAAACTCCCGCCGGCAGGCCTCAGCCTCCTGCATATCCCCGCGCCTCCGATGGATGCGAATAAGATTCTCCAATGCCCTGCCTCTGACAGGAACCTGACCGGATGCGATTCCGATGTCATAAAGACGCCGGAAACAATAAGCCGCCGAATCCAAATGCAGCTGTGACTCATAAAGCTTGGCAGCCTCCATCAGGGGCACTACAGTCAGCGATGGAGCCAACCCTACACTGCAAGCCTTCGATATGGACTCAAGCAGCATGGCCTGAGCAACAGGGCCGCTGCCAAACCTGCTTTCCTCCACGGCATCTGCAATTCGAAGAAGCGTCTCGCCCATTGCCGTAGGATTTCTCCTGACGGAACCTTCCAAGGCAAAAAGGGCATCCTTCACGGCACTACGATTCCCGACATTGGCTGAAACCACCGTAATATAGAACGCAGAAGTCTGAACCAATGAGTCGCAACATGCCTCCTCTGCATATTGCCGTGCAGAATACAGTTGGCGCAAAGCGGAATGAGGGTCGCCACCGACAAAACATACACGCCCCATTTTCTAATAGGCCACAGCCATAGCCCTCGGTGAGACGGAATCCTCCTCTCTTCCGACGAATTCATGAAGACGCACCAAGGTTTCGGCATAGAGGCTATGCGCTATCCCGGATTCCGCCTCATCCAGCTCCGGAATCATACCGCCAGCATCTGACGAACAGCTGGCAAAGAGCAACAAAAGCAACCCCGAAATATGAAACGCTTTTGCTGCAAGCCCTTTTCCCATTCAATAGCGGTTTAAGACGATGCTCACGAAGACGGCATCGGTGCCGTTGGGAGCATGGGCCTTGCGTTTCTCAAAACGTATGAGGCCGCCCCCGAAGTCATACACGTCGAGTTCAGTCTCGTCATCGTCATCATACTCTGTGCTTTCCACTATGTCCGCCTTCCCGAGGCCGAGATTGGCGACCACGTATTCCTCCAGGTCGTCCGGCAGGAGATCTCCCAAATGCACATTGCGTATCACCGCCGAACTGTCCGTCAGGACATCCACAGACCATTCTCCGGGATTGCCCTGCACGTCGGTGTATATCGGACGGCCCTGACCGTCGGTAAGTATGCCTTCATAGTCATAGTCGGTGCTGTCGAGAGGTTCGCCGACCTTAAGGGCGTCGGCAAGGCTCCGCACTGTCATGGCAATGTCCGCATCGGCATGGAACGCCTGCTCCGACGCGCGCTCCTTGCCGCTTTCGCGTATGGCATCCTTGCGTCCGCAGGACGCAACCACTACGACAAAAACTATCAATGCCGCAAGAAGAGCTGCATCCATCTGCCGGACAGCCTTTGTCTGGCTAATGAACATAGCGTGAATCCGTTCCTGAATCATTTTATGAAGTTGGTGCGCACCAGCGGCATTTCCGCTTCGGGACAAAGCGGACCGGAGGCATGTATCTTCTTCAGAAGCCAAGCCATGTTCCGTCCGAGAGTGCGCATTGTCTGCATCCCTTCTCCGTCCTGCAGCACCTCTTCCGGCGCGCGGCCATAGGCCATATTCCAATATTGGGAAGACACAACCGGCATGGAAAGGATGGTGAAATACTTGTTCAGACGGTCGAACGTTGTGCTCGCACCCCCTCTGCGTGCTACTGCCACTGACGCTCCCGGCTTGTACTTCAGGTGTTTGCCTCCGCTGTAGAACAGCCTGTCGAGCAATGCGCAAAGCGAGCCGTTGGGGCCTGCATAATACGTAGGCGACCCGATCACAAGCCCGTCTATTTCAGGGAGCAGATTCAGCAAACGCTCATAAAGACCGTCATGGAAGACGCACCGCCCCAGCTCCATACATTTGTAGCATCCTATGCATCCCTGCACGGCCTGCGTGCCGATCCATTCCTCCACGGTCTCCACGCCCTCATTCTCAAGTGCCTTGGCCACTTCCGCCAAGGCGCAATGCGTGTTGCCATCGCGGTGCGGGCTGCCGTTTATCAACAATACTTTCATAGTCCTTTTCGATTAAGTAAACGTCGGCTCCGCCTTACGCATACATTAAGGCGAAGCCGGACGCTGTGCATTTATCAGAGATAGCTTAGATTGTAAGAAGCGAACTCAAGGTCGTTCTTGGCGCGGCCAAGCAGCGACGGGTCAAGGCGCACGGCCTGGCGAAGGTTGCTCATCACCATATTCTCGTTCTTCTGACGGGCGCCGAGCACAGCAGTCAGGTAATAGGTGGTGGCATCAGGATTCGGAATCGACGAAAGCGTGGTGCGCGCCGCAGAATAATCCTTGGCCAGAATCTGGGCAAGCGCCGCGTTGTTGGTCTTGGCCGAGCCGAAAGCGTTGAGAGCCTTTGAAGTCTCGCCCTGGGTGAGATAATACACACCAAGGGCATCAGCGGCCTCAGGCAGACCGGAAGCCTGTCCGATCATGGCGTTGGCGTTGGAATAGCGGCCTTCAAGGAGCGCGACAAGCCCCATGTTCATCTCAGCCTCCTTAGACTGCGGATTGAGCGCAAGAGCCTTCTGGAAAGACGACTGCGCGGCCTTGTAGTCTCCTGCCACGTACTGGGTCATGCCAAGGTTGTTGAACGTGCGGTAATCGTTCGGGAAAAACTCCGTTGACTTCTTGTAGATTCCCATCTTCTTGGCATTGTCGTCGGTCAGCGTAGCCACATAGAGCATCTCGTCCGCAGTGAGCTTTCCGGGGTCGGTGCCGAAAAGCTCAACAAGCTCCCGGTCGCTCTTGCCTATGACGTTGATTGTTGCCATCACGCGGGAATAACGCAACTGAGGCAGAATCTGGTCGGCAAGCTCGTTGAACACGGAAGAAAGATTGCGTATCTCCTGCTCACGCTGCACAGGATCCTTATACATCTTCAGCACGCTGAGGATAAGGTCTTTGTCCTGAATGTTGCTGTTCTCGACAAGCTGCTGGAACCCTTCCCAGTCCTCCGGCGTGAACGAAGAGGTAAGTTCGCCGAACTCCGTGATTTTGTCCTTCTTGAGCTGATTCTCAAGATAAGCCGTCGTGTTCTTTTCACGCTTCTGGGCAAGCTGCTCGTTGAATTCATAGCTGCCCTCAGGCGACGCGTAAGAATTGACAGTCAGCGATGCAATCTGCTGGTTGGATGCCTTGCTCGCCTCCATCAGACGCTTGTTGAGATCCACATAGTCCGCCTTGGAGGTCTGGGATGAGCGCACATTGGCCTGGTTGATGAGGAAATGTATGTCCGCGCTGTACTTCTCGGCAATTATTTTCTGGAAATTGTCAGGAGCCACGGCAGGCTTCACCGTAGCGGCAGAAGCGAGCGTGGACGTAGCAACCACACCGTAGCCAACCTTCACACGAGGAAGCTCATACATCTTGCCGTTCTGGTCCACATTGAAATCAAGGAACAGCTCGGACTTCTCCATACCCGGCTGATATGCCACATTGAACGGCACATTTACATGGCCGCCCTCTTTGTAACTTACCACCTGCCCGTTGGCCCTCACGTCCTCTCCCTGGAAAATCACAGGCTGACCTGCTGCCGACATCTCTGAAGATCCCTCTGTCCAGCAAAGCACCGGAGTCGCGGTAACCTTCGCATTCTTTACCATGAATTTCTGAGGAAGACTGCCGTTCACAGTGGCCGGCACGTTTTCGCCTACCGTCTCAATAGGCGTCGGAACAGTGGAAAAGAAACTGCTCTGGAAAGCGCCCTGCTTCTTGGAGCATCCGGCAAGGCCGACCGCCACCACCGCAGCAAGAGCGGCATAAGAAAGTCTGTACGTCATAGTCGTTTGATTTATAATCATTTGAATTAAATTCCAAGCATCTTGAGGCATGTACACGCATTGATAATGCCATACACATACCTAAAATACTCGGTAAAATTAATCAAAAAATCTCTATTGCAGAACGTTTTTCCTAAATCATTTCAGGGCATAACGACACTCGCAAAACACACTCAAAAAACACATAAATATAAAATGCTGAAAATCAATATTTTGCAATTTTATTGAAAATTTTTATTCAAAAATATTTGGCCAGTAATAAAAAACGTCGTAACTTTGCACTCGCAAACGGGACAGAGACCGAGCGCAAGCAAAGACGACCTCCCGCAAGCACACCAACATTAATGACTCCGTGGCTCAGTTGGTAGAGCAAATGACTCTTAATCATTGGGTCGTGGGTTCGAGCCCCACCGGGGTCACAAGACAAAGCATCAAAATGCAGAAAACCTCTGAAATCCAAACGATTTCGGAGGTTTTTCGTTATCCCCAATCGGCGTTTCTACGCAGAATATTGAAGTGGCGGGGTGTCCCAAAAGGGTACATCGCCA
>ERZ777011.425-NODE-425-length-65424-cov-3.912390_pt1 | contig 65424 bp, 52 predicted proteins | sample MGYA00374964_ERZ777011 | MGnify/ENA primary metagenome ERZ777011 (study PRJEB29310, sample SAMD00008975) | mouse gut metagenome | study: EMG produced TPA metagenomics assembly of the Metagenome analysis of fecal microbiota from mouse which was promoted...
GGTTGATTGCCACTAAGTCTTTTACATATGTAAAAGACTTAGTGGCAATCAACCTGTTGGTGGCAATGACCGAAGGGACAAAAGGAGAAGCATATAACTGTGCGTCAGGGATTAATGTAACGGTTGGAGAATTGGCTGATAAGGTCAAGAAATATTTTGGCAGAGAAGACCTGGAGACCATTTATGATGACTGGACTGTGGGGGACATTAAAACCTTTGACGTGTCCAATGAAAAGATACGAAAACTCGGCCATGAATTTAAGTGGTCATTTGATGATGGCCTGACAGAAACATTGAAATGGTTGGAAGGGTACTTAAAATAAATATTATATTTACGTAAGGGAATGAAACGTTTATGTGCGGAATATGCGGATTTATGAATTTGAACGGGGAATTATCCTCACAGGCGGTTTTAAGGAAAATGACGAATGCGATTATCCATAGAGGGCCGGACGGGGAAGGTTATTATAATGACCGGTCAGTAGCGCTGGGCCACAGGAGGTTATCTATCATTGATTTATCGGATAATGGGAAACAGCCTATGCTCAGCAGCGGCGGGAACTATGCCATCGTCTATAATGGGGAACTGTATAATTTTAAAGAATTGAAAAAAGAGCTTGCAGAACTGGGATACCGTTTTAAATCCGCATGTGATACGGAAGTGGTTTTGTATGCATATGTAGAATGGGGAAAAGCATGCCTTAATAAGTTTAACGGAATGTTTGCCTTTGCCGTATATGATAAGGTAAAGCAGGAGATTTTCTGTGCAAAGGACAGGTATGGGATAAAGCCGTTCTACTATGCATTAATCAACAATACGTTTATTTTTGGCTCGGAGCAGAAAGCAATCTATGAGCACCCTGTTTTTAAACACGAGCTGGATTTAGAGGCATTGGTGGAATATTTTACTTTCCAAAATATTTTAACAGATAAAACATTTGAAAAATCAATTAAAATTCTGGAACCGGGATGCTGTTTCTCTATAGGAGTTCATAATCCCGAAATTAAGATAGAGAGATATTGGGATTTCCACTTTATGGAGCAGCCGGAATATAACAATGCACAGGATTATGAAGATGCATTGGACGACATATTGAAGCGGGCCGTGAAGCGGCAGCTGGTAAGCGATACGGAGATTGGCTGCTTTTTGTCAGGGGGTATGGATTCAGGAACAATCACCTGTCTTGCAGCCCAAACCTATCCGCACATTAAGACATTTACCTGCGGATATGACATGTCTAAAGCGAGCGGAAATGAACTGGGGTTTGATGAACGGAAAAAATCGGAGATCATGGCGCATGCTTTCGCGACAGAGCATTATGAAATGATTCTGCAGCCAAGTGATATTCAAAGGGTTTTGCCCCAAGTATGTTTCCATAATGAAGAGCCCCGTGTGGGGCAGACCTATACGAATTACTATATTTCTAACCTGGCATCAAAATTTGTAAAGGTATGCTTTTCCGGTACAGGAGGGGATGAGCTTTTTGGGGGCTATCCGTGGAGATATTACCGTGGAATGAATGCGAGTAACTTTGATGAGTTTATCGATGGGTATTATCTTTTTTGGCAGAGATTGATTCCAAATCGGGTTTTAAAAGAAGCTTTTAATCCCATTTGGAATAAAGTGTCACATGTGTGGACAAAGGACATTTTCCGGAATGTATTTAAAAAACACGAGAATGAGTTACGCACCCCAATTGATTATATTAACCATTCTCTATATTTTGAAGCAAAAACATTTCTTCCAGGCATGCTGATGATAGAGGATAAGCTTACAATGGCTCATGGCTTAGAGTCCAGAGTGCCTATGCTGGATAATGAATTGGTAGACTTTGCAATGAAGATACCGGTTAAATATAAATTAAAAAATCTTGAGGAAACAATTCGGCTAAATGAAAATAATCCGGGATTGAAAAAAGAAGATTACTACATTAAGACAAATGACGGGAAATCTATTCTCCGAAAAACGATGGACAAGTATATACCAAGGGAGATAGACAGGGCCGATAAACAGGGATTTTCAGCACCTGATGCGACATGGTTTAGGGACGAGACCTTGGATTTTGTTCAGGAGATCATATATGATGATCATTCCAGGCTGTGGGAATTTATGGATAGAAGGACAGTTCAGGGGCTTGTAGATGATCATTTATCCGGAAAAACGAATAGACGATTACTGGTATGGAGCCTCCTGAACTTTAACCAACTGCTTAATACGTGGTTTTAAGAATGGTGATGTAGATGGAATTGACAAAAAGAGTTATGGAGCCTTTTAAGACTATTTGGCAAAACCGGGAAATGATTGTTGAAATGTCATTAAAGGAAATTCGGGATAAGTATAAAGGCCAGCCACTAGGAATGTTTTGGGCAGTATTTCATCCTTTTGTTCTAATATCGGTATATATTTTTCTCTACGGAGTAGTGTTTCAGACAAGAGTGCAAATCGCTGAACAAAGTACAATGACGTTCACTGCTTATTTATTAAGCGGAATGATTCCCTGGCTGTGTATTCAAAATGCACTAATGGGGGGAAGTATATCTGTTATAAGCAATGCTGTTTTCATCAAACAGGTGGTTTTTCCTGTCGAGGTGTTTCCAATAAAGGCCGTAGGCTCGGCTTTTATTATTGAAATTCTTTATATTGTCATTGATATTGTATACTGCATAATATCTGCTAAGGAAATTTTATGGACGTATATATTACTTCCATATATATTCTTTGTACAACTTATTTTTTTGGTTGGAATTAATTATATGCTATCAGCGCTGGCAGCGTACTTAAAGGATACAAAAGATATCGTACAGGTAATATGCCAGATTGGTATATATATGATGCCGGTAATATATCTGCCAGAAGCCGTTCCTACAATGTTTAAAATTATAATATATATCAATCCGTTAAGCCACTATATATGGATGTTTCAAGATACATTATTCTATGGAAATATAATGCATTGGTATTCATGGATATTATGTACGATATGTTCGTTAGTTGTATTGTATATAGGACATCGTGTATATGGAAAATTAAAAATAGGATTTGGGAGCGTTCTATGAAGGATATCGCAATACATGTGGAACATTTATATAAAGACTATAAAGTCTATGATGAACCTATTTATATACTAAAAGAACTGCTTGGTAAAAAAAAATATTTTAGGACAAAACCCATTCTAAAAGACATATCCTTTGATATTGCCAAAGGGGAAGTAGTGGGAATTGTCGGTAAGAACGGGGCCGGTAAAAGTACTTTATTGAAAATTTTAGCCGGAACCTTAGATAAAACTTCAGGAATCGTAGAAGTAAATGGAGATATTTCAGCTATTTTAGAGCTAGGAACAGGCTTCCATCCTGAATATAGCGGGCGCGAAAACATCATTATGGGTGGTATGTGTCAAGGCCGTACAAGGAGGGAAATGGAAGAAAAGCTTGAGGAAATCATAGAATTTAGTGAATTAAAAAGCGTGATTGATGAACCATTTAAAACATATTCCAGCGGTATGCAGGCAAGACTGACATTTTCAACAGCCATTAGCGTAGAACCTGATATTTTCATAGTAGATGAGGCATTGGCAGCGGGAGATGCAATGTTTGTTAGCAAATGCCTTAGAAAGATGAAAGAAATATGTGAATCGGGTGCTACAGTTCTCTTTGTTTCCCATTCTATTGATTTAGTGAGACGATTATGTAATAAAGCCATATATATTGATGAAGGACGGATAATAAATCATGGTGAAGTGACGGAGATCTGTGCAGAATATGAATTGGTTTGCATGGGGCAAGAGGCTTTTACACGAAAGGAACAGTCACAGAGTAGAGGAAAGAAAATATCAAATTTGGGGTATTCGATAGAGGATATTAAAATTTTTAATAAAGAAGGAAATGAAAGTTTTTCTTTTTTTCAGCATGAAGAACTTGTAATAGAAGTTACATTAAATAATACGATGGCTATAAATAATCCGATTTTTTTGATTAAATTTATGCGAACAGATGGAATTTTAGTAACAAGTTGGATGAGTAGTGAGCCAGATTATATTCCTACGGGCAAATATTTAAATGGAGAGAGCAAAGTAAAGTTTAGAATAAAAGATATAATGCTTGGTGATGGACAATATTATATATCTGTGTATATGTTCGCAGATCGACATGGTTCTGATACAGCATTTTATGCGGATCCACTATGTTTATGGGATAATGTGGTAGAAATAGGTATTAGAAGAAAATGCAGGCCACTAAGCACTTTTTTTGATCAGCCAGTAGAGTTTGCAAGAGAATAGTAAAAAGCATAAGAAAGAAAAAATAAATGAGATATTTCAATGATAAAAAGCAATTATATGAATTTATAAAAAAGCAAAAAGGTCTAAAGATTTTACATGTAGGGAATATTGCCAACAATGCATATCAAAATGCCAAAATGTTAAATAAATTGGGGCTAGATTGTGATGTATTAAGTTATGACTATTACCACGCTATGGGATGTCCTGAATGGGACGATTCTGGTTTCTCAGGGGAAATAGAAAATATGAATTTCCCTGAGTGGAAAAAAGTTGACTTACATGGCTTTAAAAGACCAAAATGGTTTATTTCTGGTCCGCTATGGATTTGCATTCAATACAGTATGGCTAAAAGGAAAAAACGAAAAATAAGAGCATTCATTTTATGGAAGTTACTAGAATGGACACAAAATGAAATTGCTCGGAATAAAGATAGTAACAATTATACTATTTTGAAATTAACAAACTATAAAAATTCATTACTAGTATTTTTCCTACATCTTGGCAGTGTAATTATGAGTTTTATGTACCGAATTTTCAAAGTATTTAGATGGTCGAGTAATATAAAAAAAGGCCTTTTACGACTTTACAATAAAATTATTGAGGGAAGAAGAAAACATATAAATGAAATAAACCAAGATACTAAAAAAATTAATAGTATCATGCAAAAAATTGAAAACGATTTTAAAAATTACTTTCCTGATAAGAAATGCGAATTTGGAGAAAAAACAAGAGCATTAATACAAATGTCAAAAAGTTTTAAGGATATTTTTAATGAATATGATGTTGTCTTTGCATATGCAACAAATCCGATATGGCTATATCTAATAGGTTATGAAAACTATATAGCATATGAACATGGCACAATCAGAGACCTACCATATGAGGAAGATGAATTTTCTAAATTGATGTTATTGGCATACGCTAAAGCAAGAGCTATATATGTAACAAATGTAGATTGTTATGATAGTGCAAAGTATATTGCTAAGGCGCTAAGTACGCCGATCGTTTGTGGGTTACACGGAATAGATATTGATACAATGATCCAAAGGATGGAAGCTTGCGAAAGAGAACAAATTATTCCTAACTTAGGAATCAAATTTAAAGGAGCTGACATAATCTTTTTTTGTCCATCCAGACATAGTTGGGATGAAAAATTACAGCTTTTCCTTAAGGGGCAAGACAAAGTATTACGAGCTGCAAAAAAAATACTAAATGAATATAAAAATTTTAAAATCATCTTAGTAAGAGCAGGTAATGATGTAGATAAGGTGGAAAAAATTATTGAGGATATTAATTTAGAAGAACATGTAATTTGGATAGATCCTGTTCAAAAACTGGAATTATATAAAATTTATATTTATTCAGATGCAGTAATTGACCAGTTTTTTACTAAGAGTTATGGTGCGATTACCTTTGAAGTTCTGGCGGCTGGAAGTAGCCTTATTTCTATAGATGCAAATGAGCAATATCAAGTAGATTTTTTTGGCGATACGTTGCCTTATTTTGCATGTAGAAATGAGATGGATATCTATAATGCAATGAAAGAGGTAATTGAGAGATCAAATAATTATTGTAAATATACATCAGTTAGTAGAGAGTGGGTACGTGAGCATCATTCTAATAATCAGATTATTAGTGCATTGTGTGAAGCAATTAGATATTGTGCATGAGGTAATTAAAATGAATGATTTTACAGATTTTACTTTAGAGAATTATAAAATACTATTAAAATTATGTAAAAAAAATGGTTATAAATTCATTGGATATAATGATAATATCATGTTGGACGAGAAGCAAATTCTTTTAAGACATGATGTTGACTATTCAATGAGAAGAGCTGTTAAACTGGCGGAAATTGAATCAGAAGAAGAAATTAAATCTACTTATTTCATTTTTTCACATAGTGAGGGATATAACTTATATGAAACTGCTACTTCTCAAATGGTTAAAAGAATTATATCCTTAGGTCATAATATTGGACTGCATGTGGATTATGGATTTATAAGAATGATATTAAAAGACAATAGCTCAGCAGAAGAAATCGTACGAAAAGAAATAGATGAAATACAAAAAATATATGGTGTGAATGTAACGGCTTGCTCTTTTCATCAGCCAGAGTATCAAAATGTTTTAAATTTATGTAATATGAAATTTGCAGAAGTGTATAATGCATATTCGGATTATATATTAAAGCATTTTAAGTACTGCTCGGACTCAAATGGTTACTGGAGATTTGACAGGCTTGAAGACGTTATAAAAACAGAAAATTATAAAAAATACAAATCTTGCTGCATCCTGTTTGGTGGACAGAACTAATTAGTTCACCTGCAGAAAGGATTTATAATTATTATACAGATGAGGCTAAACTTAAATACTTAATGTATTGTGATGATATGAAAAGATGTGAGCGAATTAATATAGGAGAAGATAAAATTATATTATAGTAGGAGATATAATGAATAGGTTTTCAATAAAGGACGTCCAATCATTTTTAGAAAATAGCAATATCGAATATGAGTATTCTGGTAACTGTGAAAAAGAATTATTAGGCTTTTCAGCCTTTAACAATTATGAGGAAGGAACCGTAACATGGATACGGGGGATGAAAGATGCTGTTGATAGAGATTTTTCAAAGCTATCATTAGCAATTGTACCTAATGATTTTTTTAGAAATTATGATAATTTTATTTATACAGAAAATCCAAGATATGTTTTTTTCTTATTAATAAAGTATTTTGAGGAAAAGAATAAAAAGACTATTAAAAGACGTGGAGATAATATAAGTATTGCAGATAATGCAGAGATAGATGAATCGGTGATAATTGGTAATTGTTGTACGATTGGAGAGAATGTTAAGATCGCAAAAAATACTATAATTGAACATAATGTAGTGTTAGAAAATGCGATAATTGGAGAAAGGGTGACTATTAAATCCGGATCGATTGTTGGGGGAAGGGGATTTGGATATGTAAAAGGGAAATGCGGATATGTTCCAATCATACATACAGGAAGGGTGCTTATTGGGAATGATGTAGAAATAGGAAGTAATGTATGTATCGACAGGGGAACGATGGGAGACACAATTATTGAAGATGGTGTCAAAATAGATAATCTATGTCATATAGCACATAATGTCCATATTAAAAAGAATAGCATGATTATTGCACAGTCAATGATTGGTGGCAGTGCTGAAATAGGGGAAGATGTTTATATTGCGCCAGGCTCTCTAATTAAGGATCATCAATATATTGGAAACAATAGTGTTGTAGGAATGGGAACCGTTGTTCTTGAAGATGTAAGTAAAAATGAAGTAGTAATTGGTGTGCCTGCAAAAAAATTAAGAAAGAGAACAGAAGAAGATTATAAGTTGTTGTAAAGAATCGTATTTCTATTTAAGAATTGTTGGAGTGAGGAAAGTAATTGAAGACTAAAAATATAATACCAGGTAAATTAATGGGAATTATAAGTTTTTTGGTCTGCTTATGCCTATTAATTAACATGGATAATAGGGGGGGGGTAGAGGACAAAATCACATATCTCAATGAAATCTTAGACTCATTTGGATATAATGAAGACATTTCCCTTGATAAAAATAGTAATATAATAGAATATTTAGATGAGTTTGCACAGATTTTGTATGAAGAAAATCCAATAGGCGTGGAGAACATAACGTATAAGTATTACATTCAAAATATGAAAAGTACTGGTACTGAATTATCAAATGAAGAATTTGAACAGGCGGTTAAAATACTTGTAGATACTGAAAAATATATTATTAATTTTAACGTTGCGAATGAAGAATATGAGGGAACAGATTATAATGGTAAACGATATAATCCTGAACGGATAGGAAAAAATCTTGAGGAAATAGATAATGTATATGATTACGATTATGAGTTACTAGATAACTACAAAAAATTGTATTCTAATGTGGATAGGAAAAGAAGTTTAGCAGGCATTTTTTATAAAGTATGCGGGCAAACTTATTCTAATATCGAGAGACATAAAGCAATTTTGGAATTTTGCAATAAAATTAGTATACATTCGGTATTTCTACAGCCGTCAGAAAGAGATGGATCACCTGTATACGATCCAATCATTTTATTGGAATTACATGAAATGCGATGTGGCCATATTGCAAGGTTGGGACATGATTTATTTAGTGCTGTAGGGTATAAGACAAGATTAGTTCAGTTTGGGGGACATATAATTGCGGAAATTTATTATGATGAAGAGTGGCATTACTTTGATGCAGATTTATGGAATAGCGATATAGTTTTTGAAGATAATGGCGTAATACCTTCTGTTGCTGAGTTGTCTTTGAATCCATATTTAATTGATAGGCTACCTAATACAGTCTATGAATCATACTTGATGGAATTTAGTTCTATATCTACAGTTTCAAATTATCCCTCATGGGCATATTTTGATCAAGAAACATACATAACGTTACCTTACTACTGTTATAAAAACCCAACTGAAGCTCAAGAGTTAAATAATCTTTATGGATGGAATTGTTATGAAATAATAGAGGCTGATATTAAACTAAACGCGGAAAAATTTCAACAGCCTGGAATACCTTATATTAAAAAAATTGAGGTGAGTGAAAATAATGTTTCTATAGCATGGTCGCAGGGAGAAAATGATAAGAGTGATATTATTGGCTATAAAGTGTTTATAAGTAAAGAGAGCAGGGGATGGGAATATGCGAATATATACAGCGAACCATGTATCAATAGCTACATTGTTAACAAATATAAACCTTCACAATATGATAAAATTGCGGAATTACCAGCATCAGAGGTTTGCTACATGGATATAACTGCTACAGAGATAGAGATAGAATTGGATAAAGGTGTATATTATGTTTCTGTTATGCCATATGATTCTCATGGAGAAAGTGTAGGAAGAGAAATATATTTAATGTCTAATGAATTAAGAATAGATGTTGAGTAAAAAGGGTGAAGAAGTTATTGAATAAGACTTTAAATTTATATAATTATTATGATTAGCAAGTGAAGACATAATTTTTTATTTTTCACTTTATTTTACACAAGCAGAAAGAGCTAAGGTGCTATTTCTACTAAAAATATTAGTTAATGCTTTTATCAAAAGGTGACATATATTTATGCGTAGTATTAAAAGTGGAGTAAAAGTTATTTTTTTTATTAGTATTCTGGTTGCCTTAATAAAAATTTGCGATGACTTAGTAGCTGAGCAGGCTTTTTCCAGATTAATGATGCACGATATGTATAATTATGATGAAAATTATACATTGGCATTTCTTGGAGCTTCACGTACATTTATGGCGTTTGATCCAAGTATTTTTGATGAAAACCTAGATAAATGTAATTCTGTAAATTTGGGCAGCGTATCTCAAACATTAGAAGGCACATATTTTTTGCTAAAAGAATTTTTGAATTTACATCATCCTAATATGATTATAATGGAAATAAGCTATGGGTGCTATGAAGATGAAGTCTGGGAGAAACATACTCCAACTCCGGAATATTGGTTATTTGATTATATGCGCCCATCTATAAATAAAGTAGGGTATTATTTTTCTGTATTTAACAAGGAGAATTATGCGAATGCCTTATTTCCGTGCTATAGAAACAGAAGTAAATTAGAATTGTCAAAAATTGGTGAACAATTTGAGCAAAAATATAATAGTGGCTATTATCAATATTTGCCGTTTACAAATTCTGATGGCTGGAATTACTTGTCTAAAGGATTTGTTGAATCTCATTGGTGTTATGCAAATAAGGATTTAGAACCTCGAGAGCCATATGAGTGGGATAAAAATTTAATCATGGAGAGTAAAATAAAATATTTAAAAAAAATTACTGATTTATGTCTCTCTAAGGATATTGATATTATATGGATAACTGCACCATATCCCGTTTATAGTTTGATTGATATGGGGAACTATAATGAAGCACATGATTACTTTGATGCACTTGCAAAGAAATATAATGTTGAATATTACGATTTTAATTATTGTCACTCAAGAATGCTAGAACGTAACGATTATATATATTTCTATGATGCATCACATATGAATAATGAATATGCAAAAAAATTTAGTAATTTAGTTTGCCAAATACTAACTGAAAGAGCTAATGGTTCTTTAGATTATGATAACTATTTTTATAGGACATTTGAAGAGATGATTCAAGAATGCAATGAGGGGAGCTTGTACAATTATATAGAAGATTAAGAGGGATTATAGAAAAACATGGGGTAATTGCATAGAACCGAAAGAATTTCTGATAGAATCGACCATGGAGCAAACATGTGATAAATTATTATAGATTTCAAGAAATAAAAGTAGTAGGGGATGTGATATGAAAAGAATATTTTTATTCATAATGTCAACAATAAAATTTATTTTAAATATATTTCTATTTCCTATCGTATTATTAAGTTGTATAGTAGCGAGATATTTAGAAAGAAAGATTGATATCGGAATTGGCCCACTACCTCTAATTAACAATGTCTATTGGAAAAAAGCTTTGAAACTAAAAGGGTATACAGTAGAAACATTTGTAAATACTGTATACTTTATAACAGATGAGTTTGATTTTATTTATGATAGGGAAAATCATAAAATATATCATTTTTTCCCTATATTATTTTTTATTCGCATGATTTTTAGGTATAAAGCTATTTATATTTATTTTAACGGAGGGCCCTTGCAAACCGTACCTATATATAGAATATTAGAACCAGTTTTGTTAAAAATTGCAGGGATCAAGGTAGTTGTAATGCCATATGGTTCAGATAGTCAAATATTTGATAGAACACCAAATAAATTAACAGTTCATTCGCTGTGCCAAGACTATCCTGATTTTTTTAAATATAAATATACTATGATTAGGAATAATGTAACAAGATGGAGCCGTTTTGCTGATATTGTAATTGGGACAATGGATTCCGTAGATTATCTCCATTTTTGGAATCGAATCAGACAGTGTCACTTTGCATTAGATACGGGCAAGATACAACCGGTTTACAATCCACCAAAAGATGTAATACGGATTTTGCATGCACCTAACCATAAAGAAATAAAAGGAACAAAATTTATTGAACGCGCAATAAATGAGCTGCGAGATAATGGATATCAAATTGAATATATTTTTAAACAAGGGTTACCCAATGATGAGCTTATTAAATTGATTCAGACTGCAGATATTGTTATTGATCAGCTTATTATGGGCTGGCATGGAATGTTTGCATTAGAAGCAATGGCGGCAGGAAAGCCAACAATATGTTATATGAGAGAGGATTTGGTTTCTTTATATGAAGATGCAGAATGTGTAGGAAGAGGAGAAATTCCATTGATTAATGCAAAACCAGGGACAATAAAAATGGTTCTACAAAATATGTTTGAAAATAAAGAGATGTGGAACGAACAAGGAAGAAAATCAAGGGCCTATGTGGAGAAATACCATTCTTTGAATGCAGTAGGCGATTTTTTTGATGAAATTAACCGTAGTATAGCTGTTTAATGATAGGGAATGTAAGCAATTATGAAAGGGTGGATTTCTACTTATAGATATTGCTTTATCCTCATTTTTTCATACACTGCTCTCAAAAAAAGTGCCCCACCAGACGCAACCCCTAGCATAGTACACACAATATAATAAAGTAACCTATTAATCATTGTCACTGTTACGCCAATGCCAAATTCTGAGCCTAAAAAGTTATTTGCGATTCCTACAATCGCTTCGCTAATTCCTATATTCCCTGGTAAAAGGACAACCAAAGAGGATATTTGATATGCGCACTGATAGAACATCGAATCGCTAAATGCTCTCCGCTCTCCCATAAACTGTAAAATAAGCATAAATCGAATTGAAATAAGAAATGTTCCAAACGCATAAATTAAACCGGCTACTATCATTACCTTCTTGTTGGATACAATTTCATATAGTCCGTCTATGACTGAACATATTTGTTTTTTTAAGGGAAATATTCGGATAATCATTTCGTTACCTTTATAAAATAGCTTTAAAATGATAGTGAGAACTATTACGCTAAAGGCTAATATGCATTCCAACATAACTTTTTTTCCTATATCTAATTCAATAAACCAAAGAACTATCATTGTTTCTGAAATCAATGCAAAAAAATTAACAATTGTAGTTCCTACGGTTAGTGCTATAAATTTTGAATAGGATAAGCCGCATTTATCTTTTAAATATTTACCTTTAACAAAATAAGCGCCTCCAAATGGTAAAAAGCAATTTAACAGACTATTAATAAAAGTGACCGTTACAATATCAAACCATTTTATATCAATTTTTAATGCATTTAATAAAACTTTATCTATTATAACCGCTAAAACCATATTTATCAGCATGATACCAGAACAAATGAAAAATTGTCCAAGAGTCAATGTCCTAATAAAAGAAAATAATATTTTATTGTCAATAATGAATTTAATACCAAATGCAATAATAACAACTGTTAATGTCACTTGGCATATATGTTTTACTCTTTGCTTTCTGATTTGCTGTAATTCTTTGCTTTTCATTGCTTAATACTCATTTCACATAAATATGACTAATTGTTCACTTCCTAAAAATACTGGCTGCAAATCATGTTTTTTGCAAAACTCATCAGCTGCTGCTCGTACCCCTGCACATCCCTTTATACCATAATCTTCTATAACTATTATTCCTTTTTCACTGATTCTTGTAAATAAGTATTCTAGAGCGTCTATAGTACTTTTATATAAATTCAAATGAACATGCGCAAAACAGAACTTTTCATTCTGTGGAATTTTCATTAAACTATTCGGAATTAATCCTGGAATAAATACGGACTTCTCTGAGAATATTTTTAATTTGTTTTTTACATATGTTAACGATGTATCTGCATATTGTCCTGCTCTATTCCGGTCACCTTTTTCTGCATAGCGCCTTCTTGGAGTACCTTGAAAAGTATCGCATAAATAAATTTTTTTATTTATATTTTTTTTATGCAGGATCCAACAAATCATATAGGCCGTGCATCCTTTATACACACCCATTTCTATGACATTTCCATCCTGTAGAATAGCTAATTGTAAAATCTGTATCAGTATATACGCTCTTTTTTTACTAATTCGAAGCTCAGCTTGTTTATAAAGCTCAGCATATTCCGAATCAAGCCATGGTGCATATTGCTTTGTATTCCACATCATTTCCTGGAGTAGTTCTCTTATTTTTCTCATTTTACGCCTTCTTTCTGCGAAATTTTCGTATTCTTTTCATTATTTTTTTGGCTAATGTATACATTCGTCTGTTATAAAGCAGAAAATTGCATAATAAAACATATACTTTTTTATAATAAGAAATTCCTTTTCTGTATTCATAAACTATTTCATCAAGTGCTTTTTCCTTATTGCTTAGTATAAGATCAAACAATCTTCTATTAAAATGCAGCTCGGGATTGCTATGGACATCATACTTAATAGGAACACTCTTTGAAAAAATGTTACTTTTACATAAATGCCAAAATTTAATACCTTTATTACTGTATATTGTCACCTGAGATGCTCCAAACCGTAATGCATCATCATCTACATAGTCTAATAAATTCCATGCATCCTCTAGCCTAATATCCGCATATGAGTTTTGTTTAAATTTTCTACATTTCAAACAATTTTCCAATGCATATCCTTCTCCGCTAAAACATACGCCAAATGGATCTTTCAATTTATTCTTCTTATATATATTTCCATCGCAGAATTCGACTTCAATCCCCCATATCAACCAATTATTATTTTTAGCTCTGAAATTAATTTTCTTTATGCCGGAATCATTTATTTTATTAAGATATTTCAAATATCTATCCCACAAATTATAATCTACAGGGCCAAAACAGCGAAAATCAACCATCAGCATATCTTTATCAGGATATGCTAACCTTAAAGCGCAGATCTGGCAAGGCGTTCCGATTACCATTATTTTATCCAAATTTTTAATTTTGGAAAAAGCATCAACCGTATCACTGGGTAAATATTTCGATCCCGTAATCTTTACTAATTCTTCTATATTCTTAATTATTACATGGTGAACCTTATTATCTTTAAAGCAATAAGCAGCCCCAATTACAACATATCCATGCTCTATTGCTGAAGATGCAATTGCAGTTGCAATCCCTCCCGAGGACGATTGATATCGTATTTTTTTGTTATTGTGATATGCATAATAAATACTTTGTGCAGGGTGAAGGAGCTTTCCTGATAATTTTACTCTTATCGGACATACTTGAAAGCACTTCCCACATTTTATACACAAATCATCTCGAATATGTGCTGAAAAATATCCTTTTTCATTAAGCATCATGCTAACCGCTTTTTTAGGGCAGATCGCCGCACAAACGCCACAACCAGTACACTCTCCTATACAAATTTTTATATTCTGCTCCATTTTCGCTCTTATCACTGGAAAACGAGTTTTATGGAAGCTTTCTATCTTTTTTCGTACGATACCATTCCTTTAGCCGTTTTGTCAGAACATAAGCGTAATAATTTTTTGATAAAATTTGTTCGAAGGCTCTAACAATTTTTTTATATAACGACGTAGAATTATAAGCTTTTACAATATCTTTTATGGAAATAGTGGTATCTCGTAACATTTCTAAAAGAAGTTCATTTGATGTTAACCCATATGGTCTAGGTATCTTTCCTTCGACTGATTTTATTGTCATCCGATCAGATAGATACTGTACCCATTGACTTCCTTTTTCCGTTTGGACAGATAATAGCGATAAGCCATTTTTAGCAATCTTATACGAAAATGCGTATGCATAATCCCATGCATCGCCTATGCGTATATCTGCTGCTGATTTCTGGCACCACCTACATTTATCCATACATGTATTTTGAATTGCATGCCCAAAATTGAAGCACTGACAGAAAGGATCTTTATATTTATCCTGGTAATATTCTGAACCATCTTCAAAAAATACATGTGTTCCATAGGTCATCCAATTTTTTCTTTTACTTCTCATCTTAATATCTTTGATACCTGATGAATTATAACTAGATAGAAACTCCATATATTTCTCTAAGAGGTTGTACCCCCCCCCACCCATACAAGCCATGTCAACTAACAGCATATTATTCTGTTCCCCATATATGTTTCTAAATGCTTGGATTTGACATGGAGTGCCTATAATTATGGATGTATCTCGAATACTATGAAATATATCCAGCGTATTACTTTGAATATATTTCGAACTACGCATCCTTTCCAGCAATTCTCCTTTCTCATCTACTAATATATGCTTAACTCCAATTCCCTCTAAATCCCATACAGCACCCGCAACTGAATAGCCTTTTTCTATTGCTATTTGAGATAACACATATGCCACTCCCCCCGATGCACTATATATTCTGTCACTATCCCTATTTGCATATGCTACATAGGATTTTTTTACACTTAGTTCTCGTAGGCTACATAATGCACTACAAATATTTATACATTTATTGCATTGAACACATTCAGACTGACAAACTTCTCTTTTCCAGTATCCATCAGCATTTCTTTTTAAGGTTATACATTGTTTTGGGCATTTAACTACACAAGCTCCACACCCAGTACATTTTTCTTCTGGAAGATTCGTACTTACATTCATTGCTTTTTCTCCTGAATAAATTCTTGTACAACTGCTAAGAAAGTATCGTTTGGATTTATCATATCATCTAATATTTTTTGTCTCTTTTTTTTATTTTCCTCCCATAATTGGGGGCGTTTTAATAAATTTATTGCTTCTGTTAATGCTATATCATATCTTGTAGCCGGATCATGTAGAATTCTTAATAATTTATATTTATCAGACTGTTCTTGCGTAGTTCCTGATGCAATTTCATTTAAATAAAAGGCATACGTTCCTAATACCACCGCTTCGCTTGCCATTGTAGCCCCTTCGCTAATCACTAATGATGCATAATATAGTGCATGATGGACTTTTGTAAATGGCAATGGCAATGTATAGCTTATTAACTCATCCGGCAATACGGATTCAGATAATATATATACCTTTACATAATTTCCCAATGTCTTTATAAAAGAAATTTTATCTTTTATATTAAGCCCACTTTTCCCAATATCATGACTAGCGTTCCATGAAATAAATCTGACAATAACAAATTGATTTGATGTATCTATACCATTTTCCTTGAGCAAAGAAATATCAGGAGTAAAAACATCCGGATGTAGATAAAAAAGTTCTTTATACATTGGTAATTTTCGTTGCTTATGGCCTAATTTAGCTTGAAAAACATTTGGTGTGATAATACAGCTAGAAAACACTTTACATATCATAAGAGAAAACTTTGATACCTCTGTATCTTCAAAAATAATATGCGGTTTTTGTGCAAAGAATGAGGCAATGGCCAACATTGGAGAAGCTCTGCCTATTAAGATATCAGGTTTAAATTTTAGAACCCTTTTCGTATATAAAAAGCATAATTTTACAAACAAATATGCTTTTTCCAGCACATTGGTTCCAGTAGTATTTTCTAATATACTATAATCAATTCCGTATTCCTGTAAAATTTCAATATCCCTATCTTTATTAATTGCCAGCACCATTACATTACTTTGACGTTTTTGATAGTTATTAATGATATAATGAAATTGATGTGCCCATGCAGGATGTTCAATGCTAATAACAACCTTCATAGTGTTTATTTACCTTTCTGATTTTTCAGCTAATTTTGATGCTAAATAAAAATTCTTTTTTGATTCTTTTTTTATATTTGGTAATTTAGTTTCTATTTTTTTCTTTATTTCCAAATAATTTTCAGCCAGTTCAGTTACTTTTGCCAAAATAGTATTCTCCTCGAAGCCAGGATATTCAAAAACAAATTCTTCCATATCAAATAGCTCGAACATTTCACGATATTTATATCCCCATCCTAGTGCTAAGCTCGGCACCCCACTCGACATAGATGCAATTAGGAAATGATACCGGGAGCCTATCGCGAACTCTGCACCTGCAATAATTCCTTTAAGCTCTTTAGCATCGTATCTTCCTTGCAAAAGATAAACCGGTACATTTATAGATTTGAAATAATTTTTTATATCATTGCAAACTGTCAAATCATCACTAATGTTATCTACGCCAAGCGCCTTTGACAATCCCCTGGTATGAGGAATCAACAGTACCGGAAAACCAGTTATCTTATATACTTTTTGTAAGCTCTTTTTAATGAGCTTCCTGTAAAATTCCGAATCTGCTCGTTCATCAACTACTATACTTGGTGCTATAACAACATATTTCTTGCCTTTTAGGCCTATTTGTTCTAAAATTTGATTACATTGTTCTAATGATGCCTGTTCTAAGCACATCGCAATATCTGGCAAATTATATATATGCCTTTTTTTAGGAAGCAGCATTTTTGTTTCGTTATAGCTGTTTTTGCCTCGTGTAACCACTATATGAATACGTTTTAAAATATATTTAGCACAAAAATGAACACTTTTTTTTTGGTAAGGGCCAAGTGATTGTGAAATTTTTATAATTGGTATATCGGAAACAAATGCCGGAAAAAACCACAGCATGTTTATAATTAAATCAGAAAAGCCGCGATAGTCACTGAAGGCAATGCCACTAAAATCCACTAATACATCATTCTCATAATATAATTTTAAAGGCCCTCTTGCCATCCACTTATGCGGCAAATGAAGTAATTTTAATAAACTACCAAAAACAAAAAATGGAAGTCCGTACAAAAGCATATCTATAGTATTAAATTTATAGGCATTATATCCTTTCTCTTTACATACCGGCAATTCATCTTTAGGATATTTTGATAATATAGTAATCTTATCTTTTTTATCCACCTGCGAGAAAAAACTTTCATATAATGCCGCTCCTCCCATATTGCCTACTATACAAGCACCACAAACTAAATATTTTTTTCCCATTTTCACCTCCATTAGCCATCTATTTCCAACATCATTGTATGCCATATCCTTGGACGATTCCTAACGAGCTTATCTAGAAAAGTTGGCAAAAATCTAACTTCACCTGATAACTTCCCATACTTCTCTAATTGTTTTACTGTATATAAATTATATATTGTATTGCCATTTTTATTATCTTCCCAAACTTTCATTCCTAACATTTTTATATACTTACTCCATGGAGAATCCGGATTTGGAATAGTAATAATAATTTTACCATTAGTTTTTAACACTCTTTTTGCTTCTTTAACAAAATCATCAATATTCATATACATGCAAACCCCACAAGCCCATATGCTATCAAAGGAGCTGTTATCAAATGGCATATGGCATGCATCGCCTACAATTTTAGTTTGATAATTTGCTTTTTTCATTGCTTCCTCGTTAATATCTAATCCGGTTACATCACTACTTGAAAAGTATGGTAAGTAGACTCCCATTCCGCCCCCAACATCTAAAACCTTTCCCTTCATTTTCCTTGCACATTCAATTCTATATCTTGTTAGTTCTGTTGTGTGTTTACTCTCAAAATCATTTTTCATTTTTACAATTCCCTATCTCCAGATTGCCTCATCGACTATATAAATTTCCGTATATCGTCCGTTTTTTTCGTAATATTCACGTTTTATGTTTTTTGAAGTTTGTAAGTAATGGTAAAATGGCAATACATCATAATGGTAATAATCGCATAGCCAGTTAATTACAAAAATTTGTATATTTAATTCATTTAATGCCTGCTCAATTTCAGTATTATTATTTGCTGTTAAAATTGGCTTTGCATAATAATCAAACAATATTTTGGGTGGTTTGTTAAAATACGCCGCAGCTATCTGCTCCCCTACAAAAATATTACCGCCATCAGCTTGGTTTTCTGCTATTTCAGCCATCTCCTTTATGAAATCAATATCACTTTTTTCAGCATCACTTATTACACGTGGGTAATTATTACATAAATTAAATAGGCCAATAAAAAGTACTATAATAAATACTATGCGAATTGTAATAATAAAAGAAAATTTATACCTACAATGATATATTTCTGAAAACATCATTCCGCCAAGCAAAGCCATTACTACCAAAAAATACATTTTATACCGCGGTTGCCCTAAAAAATAGAGTGGCACATTATAGCCTACAAAATTAAAAATTCCTGTCATCGGCAATAATAATCCTATTAATAGATAAGATGCACAAATTTTTTCTCCATATTCTCTGCCTTCTTTTGCGTTTCTAAAATAAGAAAATGCTTTTATAAGATAAAATATAATGGCCATACATCCTATAATAACTAAAAGAATGTCTGATTTTTCAAATGTATTTGCTACTAATTTCCATCCGTATTTTTCTTTTTGATATTCCATTACAATTTTTGCAGCTTCCGTTTCTCTAAATGCACCAATTGTAGATGTAATAAAACGTCCATTTTCGATATAATGGCTAATGTTTTTGATAAAACAAAGTAATGTTCCAACTAATATTGATATTCCCGAAAAAAGTACTTGTTTTAAAGGAAGTTTAAAAAATAATTCTAAAATAAAGAAAGTGACGGAAATTCCAAGCATGATAAATATATTTCCCGCGTGACCATTTAAAGACCAATAAGAAAAAAACAGTAACTCAATTCCTTCTTTCCATGATATATTTTTTCCTTTCCATATTTTAATAGATAATTCAAAAAGAAGTACAAAAAATCCGAATAAGGCTACCATCCTAAAACCATCACGGCTGCCATTTAACGGGAAATAAAATGAATAATGATATAAGAAATATAAGTATAATGCGAAAAATCCACCCCATAAATTATTGGTTATTATATACCCAACATCTATGATTATTGCTGCCATAGCTATAATGGTCAGGATATATGCAAGGTTTATTTCCGTTGCATTGATGTCAAAATTTCTTTTTAGTAATACTGAATCTGCAAGATAAACCGGCCACAATGGGCCATGGTCATCTGCAAATACAGTACCTTCATATTCCTCTTTGTAACGATCGATTCCCCATGAGTTTCTATTTTCATGAAAAATTTTAGCCTGTATAATATAGTGAGCCTCATCTGAACCATACAAGTTCTTATGCAATCGGATATTGAATATTTGCATCCCTAATATGATAAACATAAGAGAACAAATAACCACAATAAATTTAAACGCTATATTTCCCACAGAGGTATGGTTATCCCGAAAATTTTTGTTAAAAAAAGCATTCTTAAATTCTTGGGCCAACAATCCAATCGTTTTATAATTATTTTTATAAAATAAGTACCAAAAGGACAGTAAAACTGGAACCCAAAACAAAACTATCCTTGGAATTCCTACCCATAATAAAGCGCCCATAAACGTTACAAATGGCAAAATTACTGTTGTCATCGACATACCAAGCGTAAAACGCCCCCAAAGCTTCAACCTTTGGAAGACCTTAATATTTATAAACAATATTCCCAACGATACTGCCACCAAGCTATATCTTAGCAAAAAAAGAATAATACAAAGCCAATTCATTCTTTCATTCATAACATGCTATATAATCTCCAATCTCCTTCATCGTAGCTATCCATGCGCTATCTCTTCGTGCCATTTTTAATAGTCGTTCATAGGTCTTCAATACGAATGGATACTCCGTATCTCGTAACTGCCTCTGATGAAAATTAAGCATTACTAATCCACCTCTTAATGCAACATTCATGCATGCCTTGACCACCATATCAGATTCAGACTGATCTGTAATTTTTACAGTATCCATTACGGTAATTGGCATTTCGATCATTCCATCCTGATAATAAGGAAAGGCGGGGAAATTTTCACCTGTAGTTTTCTTATTCCCAACGGTCGAATCATATTTGAGTCCAAGACTTTTATGAAGTTTTAATGTATTATTATCATAATTTAAAAAATGCTGTCTCGTACTCACAATAGGGTGACCAACGATATTTTCCAAAACAAATTTTTCATGTTTTAAAAGTGTCGCGTTATTGAATGAATAATATGAACCGTGCAAACCTATTTCAAATCCATGTTCATCTAACCACTGTATCTTTTCTACTACATGATCGGATTCAATAGAATATCTTCCCAAGAAATTAACCGATAGTTCTTTATGGCTTTCATTCAAAAACAAAAAAGTTGATCTGGCCCCATAACTTATCTCTAATTCTGCTATTCTTTTAATATTATTATAGGGCTCATCACCTTTCACTTTCTCATGCAATGAATGTATCTGAACTTTTATACCCTTTTTACAATATACAATGTAGTGATACCATTGCTTTACCAAACGATCAACATCATGGGTAAGGCAAACTGCATATGGCGCATCCTCTTTCCACTTGATATATTTAAAATATTTTGTTTTGCTCATATTTTAATTACCTATTTATTTAGAGATTCATTATCCTGCATATCCATCCACATCCCGAAGCCAATACATTGAAAAGATGATATAGCTAATAACACAAATGCCATGTATACCCCTGTCTGAACAGTTCCCTGCCGGATTAAAACGTTTATAATAATATCAATTAAAAAAGGAATATTTATCAATACCAGAATGATTCCTATAAAATAAAATAAAAACAGAGGATGAAAACTGTTTATAAAATACTTGATCCACAATCGCCTAAAAAAATCTCTTAAAAGAAGTCCTGATATTCTTGGCACCACCTTTAAAATTCTCATCTTAGATTTTTCACCCACTGCATAGACTGGCTTAATTGGCACTTCCCGAATAGTACAGTTTGCAATATTCAATTTCACTAAAATATCATTCGGGCATCCATATGAATGATAAATATCATATAACTCAATTTTTTCTAGTGCACTGAGTGATATTGCTGTATATCCGGTCTGCGTATCCGAAACTTTCCAATAACCGGAAGCTATCTTAGTAAGCAGTGATAGTACATTATTTCCAAAATAACGAATTTGCGGAACGATAAGCTTGGCTGCCGGGTGAGATAATCGATTTCCTTTTACATAATCAACATTGTTTTCGCATATAGGCTGTACAATAGACATTAATTCTGCCGGGTCCATCTGTCCATCACCGGCCATGACAGCAGTACAATCTATATGGTGGCTTCGGCACCATTTATAACCTATAGCAATTGCTGTCCCTACTCCATTATTTTTTTCACTAATTAAGACAAGTCTATTGTCTAAATCCTCTTCAAAAACTTTATGTATCGGGTATAGCCGTTCTTCTTTCTTTCTCATTTCTGCAAGTACTGTGTCGGCCCGATTGTATATGGTGTCTTCTTTTGCCTCAGAGGGCTTATCCGCTTGCTTACAGATATTTCTTTTTCCGACAGTACCTGATTGAATCATATCTATTACAATTTTTTCTGTGTTATCTTTTGAGCCATCATTTACAACTATCACTCTATCTACAAAGTCCGGCATGGTCTTTATTACCATTTCAATTTGTAATTCCTCATTATACGCAGGCACCACTACTGCAATCAGTTTATTATTTATCATTTCTATACCTATCCATGTGTTTTACATGTACTAAAATTTTACGGAATCTTTTTAGTCAATATCCTATTGTATATCTTTATCTTATTCATATAATTTAGGCATTTTCTTAATTACTTTGAGAGCGTCATACATATCCAAGTCAATTGTGTCAAAATACCATTTCAAAGAGTCCCACCGTACACGATTATCCTGCTCAATTAATTCGAGGCCTTTTTCGCGTGTTATCATTCCTTCTCGAATTTGGTTGCTTCTAAGGGTATCATTTTCGGTAAAACCACATACACAATAATATATATAATTATAGAAAGGTGCTGTTCCGTCACCAATTCTCCATGTACTCTTTGTATCTGACGCCAGTTCCCATCCATATTGATTGAGCAGAACATCATTAATTTTTTCCTCATTCCATTCAATATAATTAAATAGTCTAAAATAATTATGTGGAATAACATAATAGCTGGCTGTTGCTTTTATTGTGTCCCACAATGACGAATTAATGAATGCCGTATTTTTTAAAAAATGTTCTACATAGTAATTCCCCATTTTAAATATATCAGTTATATTCAACTGCTCTAATTCTAGTTCTTTATCCATTTGCTTTAAAACAGTCGGTTTCACATTACAAAATCCTGATTTGAAGTGCGTCTTTTCAAAGGGATTTGAAGCCATCAAAATTGTATCAAGTCCATAGTCTTTTCTTACTTTATTAGCATAGTAAAAATAATGTTTGTCTCCCGCCATAAAAAGAGGAACCAATCCTAAAGCAGGGCTTTTCAACCATGCTGCTACATTTTTTCGTATATTCGTTCTTTTTGCCCGAATATTGGCTGATACCAAAACAAATTCAATGCCAAGTTGAGAACACATCCGGGATTGATTGCGCCTGGCTAAATCTGTGACCATTCCCCAATCATAACTGTATGCAATTGGTTTAAGGCCTAGCTCTTTAACAAAATAATGCAAGCCATAACTGCTATCCCTACCACCACTAAACGAAACAATAGAATCATTTTCACCATCTTTTTTTCTTTGTTTCTCCGCCCATCTTTCAAGCTCTCCTTTACTTTTATATTTCATTTTTTTATATGTCCTGCAATAATTACATTCACCATTATTATCAAATTCAATAAATGGCATAGTCACTGGCAATAAACACTTTGAACATCTTTTTAGTTTTTTTATTTTTGTATTATCAATTTCATATAATGAAATTCTATTGTTCAAAACATTAATACTTTTTTTCTCTTTTCCTGAAGTTGATGTTCGTTTATGATTTATCACTTTATGCGTAGCCACAAAACCAGGTACACTTTCAAAAGAAATTACTTCGTTTGGCATTACATGAGTTATTTTATCTAATGAAAACCAATCATGTAAAAAAAACAGATGCCGCCATAGTCTCTGCATAATAAGACGTTCTGAAGCAATCAATATTAGCTTCTGATCTTTACTAACCATATAATATAATGATCCATTATTGCTGGCACACACCAATATGTTAGAATTACCAAAGAGTGTAATTGTCGAAGCCATACCCTCAATTTCGCTATATATTTTCAATATCGTGTCTTGCGGAGACATGCCACAGCATATATACTTTTTACACAATTTGGCAAATATCTCAGTATCTACTTCACTCTCCTTTTTCAAACCTGTATTTTGTTCCCAGAGTTTGTCGCAATTGACTATAATCCCATTGTGAACCGTAACAAGATCGTTAACGTAAATCGGTTGGTTATTTTCATCATCATGTGCTGTCCCGTTAGTTACAAGCCTTGAATGTCCAATAATCATAAAATCTTTAGTAGCACATTCTGAAAAACATTTATGAATCATTTTTTTGTACTCATTTGATCTGATCAATTTTGATGCTTCGATATCTCTCTTCATAATGTGTATATTTTTACCAGTTTTAAAAGCAAATCCAGATGCCTCTTTTCCCCTTGTTTCCGACAGTATGAACAACTCCTTAATAATTTTTTCGATTTGCTGTTGTGAAATTGCAGCGCCTCTGTTTACAATTCCCCATATACCACACATTCTCAGATTATCTCCTTTAAGCTATATATAAAAATTTCCCTTAGCATAAACTTTCAAAATTAAAATATACTTTCGTAGATTATTTCAATCTGCGATACTTTTCTCTATTTTTATTCCCATAATATAAAAAAATATTTATTATTATTCTTTCGTTCTGCTAAAAATTATACAAGCAGAGAGAATAGAAGTCAATAAAATTGATATGTTTTTTAGAATACTAACCATTATGATAACAAACTTTATAAAATCAATTTATATCATTTTACCTTTTAATGGGTCAAAGAACTGGTCAAAAAAATAGCATAATCATAATATAAAAAATATTCGAAATAGCGTTACAATGCCACAAGAATAAAAGATCGATACTAACACATCACTTTTCTATATATAAATTATGAAGAGATTTCTCAATGAGAAATTAGCATTTTGTGTGGTCATTATAGAGGTAAAGTAATATAAAAAAGCTTTATAATTCGTCTATTTGCTATAGTTTTCTCAGATTGAAATAATCTACGAACATTTTTACAAAAGTATATCAAAGTAATCTGGTTCTACTACAATTTAGTTATAAGAGGATAGTAAATTATGTTAAAAGAACTTGCGTATCCATTTGATGCAGAATACATTTTAAAGAAAAAGAAAAGTATTAAAAAGGCATTAACAGCCCTGCCATCCGAGCGTCTCAAGAAAAAGGTAGCCATACTTGGTGGGAGCACAACAAATGATATTAGATTGATGCTGGAATTATTTTTATTGGATTATGGTATTGAGCCTGAATTTTATGAATCAGAATATAATCAGTACTACGAAGATGCGATGTTTCCAAATGAAGCTTTAGAACAATTTCAGCCAGACATTATCTATATTCACACATCAATCCGGAATATTGCTGTCTTTCCCAAGGTTTCAGATTCGGAGGAAACGGTAGATATAATTTTTAAAAATGAATTAGAGCGTTATACAGGAATATGGGAGCACTTGGAGCAGAAATATCATTGCCCAATTATTCAAAATAATTTTGAACTACCTGGTTATCGCCTATTAGGTAATCGGGATGCCTATGATATACATGGGAAAGTATACTTTATTTCCAGACTGAATATGGCATTTAGCAGATATGCAATGTCGCATTGTTCTTTTTATATTAATGACATTCATTATTTATCTGCAAGTTATGGATTAGATAAATGGTCTAATCCATTTTATTGGCATATGTATAAGTACGCATGTGCAGTTCCCGCAATTCCCTATTTAGCATTTAATGTCGCTAATATTATAAAGTCTATTTACGGAAAAAATAAAAAAGGATTTGTACTGGATTTAGATAACACAATGTGGGGTGGTATTATTGGTGATGACGGGGTAGACAATATTTCTATTGGTATGGAGACTTCGGTAGGACAAGCATATTATGAGTTTCAGAAATATTTAAAAGAGCATTCGCAAATGGGTGTAGTGTTAAATATTAATTCTAAAAATGAATATAAAAGTGCAATAGAGGGTTTAAATCGCCCTGATTCCGTATTAAGTGTAGATGACTTTGTCGTAATAAAAGCAAATTGGAATAATAAAGACACAAATTTTAAGCAGATTGCTGATGAGTTAAATGTATTGCCAGAAAGCTTAGTGTTTATAGATGATAATCCAGTTGAAAGAGAGATTGTAATTTCCTCTTTTCCGGGAGTGTCTGCTCCTGTAATAGGAGATGTGGAAAATTATATTTCTGTTATTGACAAATCAGGCTTTTTTGAAACAACAAACTTTTCTAATGATGACTTAAAAAGAACAGAAATGTATCGGGAAAACAAAATGCGTGCACAGCAACAAGCTACTTTTACCTCGTACAATGAATACTTATTATCTTTAGACATGCATGCTGTCATTAAACCATTTGAAGATATCTATTTATCAAGAATTACACAGTTAATCAATAAGAGCAATCAATTTAATCTGACAACTAAAAGATATTCGCAAACAGAAGTACAAGAAATTGCAAAGAATGCCTCCTACTATACACTTTATGGAAAATTGCAAGATAAATTCGGTGATAATGGGGTTGTTTCTGTAGTCATATGTAAAAAGGTACCACAAGAACTGCAAATAGAACTTTGGCTGATGAGTTGTAGGGTGTTAAAAAGGGATATGGAGTATGCCATGATGGATGAAATAATTGCCTATTGTTTAAGAGAAAAGATTCGTACTATAAGAGGCTATTATTATCCAACAGCTAAAAATGCAATGGTGAAAGATTTTTATCGATTACAAGGCTTTACCAAAGTATCAGAAAATGAAAACGGAAATTCGGAATGGATGTTAGATGTTAGTGGTTGTATAGGCAAAAAAAATAAAGTTATAGCAGTGACAAATGAGATGATGTCTGTATAAGCCACAAAAATTCATGTCGCTGATATACGAACATAAGAGGTTCATATATGCCAATAACATATTTATATTTTTATTTTATAGTTGCTATTATAATGGTGATATATTATGCATTTCCGCAGAGAATAAAATGGATTATTCTTTTAATCGCCAGCTTTCTTCTATATACGATATTTGGTGGAAAAAGAGCAATGTTTTTTATGTTAAGCGGTGCAATAGCTGCTTATATAGGTGCGATTGGGATCGCATATTTTAGAGAAAAGCAAAGGGAATCTGCTGCCCGTATATATTTTAGAGTTGCTTTGATAATTATAATTGGAATTCTTGCATGGCACAATTATCTGAATTTTTTCATTGAAAATTTTAATTATGGTATTCGAAAACTAGGGGGAGGAGATTTTCAAATTCCAGTTATTCAGGCATTAGCCCCGTTAGGAATTTCTTTTTACTCTTTATCACTTATTTCTTATTTAATAGATGTGTATTGGGGAATTCAAGAAGCAGAGAAAAACATTGGAAAAGTAATACTATATGGATGCTATTTCCCGGTTGTAACTACCGGACCAATTTTAAAATACAATAAATTTCATGAACAGATTACTAAGAAAATAACCTTAGATTATGAAAACATTTGTTTCGCTTTACAGCGTATTTTATGGGGAGTATTTAAAAAAGCGGTACTTGCCGACTACTTTTATATTATTGTACAGGAAGTTTTTGCAAATGATATTAATTATGCTGGAAGTATTGTTTTAGCTACTGGATATTTATCCAGTATTCAACTCTATTTAAATTTTTCTGCCAGTATAGACATTGTTTTAGGTATCTCACAATTATTTGGTATAGAACTTCCCGAGAACTTTAATAGGCCATTTTCTTCCTGCACAATTACTGAATTGTTTAGAAGATGGCATATTTCTTTAGGGAACTGGTTAAAAGACTACATTTATTATCCATTAATGAAATCATCTTTTCTCCAAAGTGCAAGAGAAAAGGCAGGAAAAAAATTTGGGAAAAAGGCAGGGAAAAAAGTAAGTACTTTTGGCGCCATGTTGATTATGTGGATGATGAACGGTGTTTGGCATGGCGCAAAATGGAAATATATTATTGGTGTTGGATTATTATTATGGGGAATTATGTTATTAGAGGACCTATTTGAGCCTTATCGCTTGAAAATGGTCCGAAAAGTTGGGATAAAACAAAGCTCAAAAATTTATCTCTGGATTCGAAGAGCATTCATGTATACCAAATTTTCTATCATGATGATATTTTTTAGCGCAGATGGAGTAATACATGGAATAAAAATTTTATATCATATGATAAAAAATTTCCTTGTCAAACCTAATTTTGCTTTTTTACTTGATTTAGGATTTTCAACAGAACGAATTATTATCATTGGATTAGAATTTTGTATATATTTATGGATTGTGCATATTGCCTCAAAGACAGATGTCAGAAAATGGCTTGCGTCTAGAAAAATCTGGTTTCGTTGGAGTATATATTACTTAATTATTCTTAGTATATTACTTTTCTCGGCAAACGGTACAGATGTAATGGAGGGATTTATTTATGCGCAATTTTAAAATAGGCTGCAAAACTGTCACTTTTCTGTGCATTTTAGAGATACTGATTATAATTTGCAATGACTGGGTTACAGAGCCTGCCTATACAAGATTAATGCTACATGAACTGTATGAGCCGGATGAGAAATATACTATGGCCTTTTTAGGAGCCTCTCATACTTATCAGTCTTTTAATCCTGCTATTTTTGACAATCAGTTAGGAGAATGCTACTCTATTAATCTTGGAAGCAGTGGGCAGTCCCTGGCAGGCACTTATTTCATGTTAAAAGAATTTTTAAGATTAAATAGTCCGAATACTGTCATAATGGAAATTTCATATCCGTCTTTTGAGAAAGACCTATATGAAAGGACGGCTGTTACTGAGTATGCTTTATTTGACTATATGCGGCCGTCTATAAATAAACTTTGTTATTTTTTTAATATTTTTTCTCCGGAAGACTATGCAAATGCTTTATTTCCGGTGTATCGAAATAGAAGTAAATTTGAAGTATCGAAGGTGAAAGAAAATTATAAGAAGAAATTAGAAACTGGTTATTATAAATACAAGCCTTTTGGACACGTAGATGGTTGGAATTATTTAGAGAGGGGATTTGTTGCTGTAGATTGGAGTTATGAAAATATGGGTTTTGAGGTAAATACACCATATAAATGGGATGAAAATTTAATTATTCCTGACAATATAGAATATTTAAAAAAAATTTTTAGCTTATGTACATCTAAGGGAATTGATATTATTGCCGTCACAGCACCTGTCCCTATATATGCTGCTATTCAAATGCAAAATTATGAAAGTGTGCATGATTATTTCGCAGAAGTAGCTAATGCATGTAATGTCGAATACTACGATTTTAATTATTGTAAAGCAGACGCATTAAAACGTAATGATAATTTGTATTTTTATGATTCCGGCCATATGAATAAAATTGGCGCTCTGGAATTTAGTAATGTAGTTTGCACAATACTAAAGCAGCGAGCAGAAGAAACATTTGATTATGAAGAGTATTTTTATTTATCGTATGATGAAATGGTAACAGAATGTCAAAGTGGCAGCATATATAACTTTTAAATAAAAAATGGAGGGATGAAAAGATGACACGAGAAAAAGTTTTTGAAGATTTGAATGAAGTATTTAGAGATGTATTTGATGACGATACCATTGTAGTGGTAAATGAGACAACCGCAAATGATATTGAGGACTGGGATAGTTTGGAGCACATCAATTTAATAGTTGCCGTAGAGAAAAAATTTAATATGAAATTTAATATGGGTGAAGTAACAACAATGAAAGATGTAGGAGAAATGGTCGACATCATAATGGAAAGGGCACCACAATGAATTACTATCATTACGAAGATCTTTATATTGGGCAAAAAGAAGAATTTTCAGTAATAATATCTGAAGAAATGCTAAAATATTTTGAGATCATAAGTGGAGATAGTAATCTACTCCACAAAGATGATGAGTTTGCAAAAGCACATGGTTATCAGCAAAAATTAGTGTATGGAATGTTGACATCATCGTTTTTAAGCACTTTAGGAGGTGTGTACCTGCCAGGTGCATATTGTCTGATTCAGTCTGTAGAAGTCAAGTTTACGCTTCCTGTATTTATAGGAGATAAATTACTTGTATCAGGTACTGTTACAGAATTAAATGAATCGGTACGACAAATTGTATTAAAGGTGACAATAACAAATCAGGATAGCCAAAAGGTCTTAAGAGGAAAAATGAAAATTGGGCTTTTAGAGTAAGGACTCCAAAAGCAATAAAAAGAGGGATTGAACGTGGAAAAAGAAATTAATTTACTTGTAAATCAAATAGAAAGCAAATCGCCCTTACAGAAAAAAAATATCCAAAAGTATGTAGAAGCTATGAATAGCGCAGAAAGGGAAAAGCTAGTTAGGAGAATTCGCTATTTTTTAGAACAGGGCTATACGTACGAAGCTATGACTGAAAGCTATCTAAAGTTTTGTACTTACTTTACCGAAGAACGGCTTTACTTCGTAGAGAATGGTACTTATCGTTATTCTAGCTATGAAGAAGCATCCGATTTATATAAAAATCAAGAATATATGAATAACTATATGATAGGTCTTGCTCTTTCTATTTATCTTTGGCGAATTCAGCGAGATGGCATGCGGTTCTTTAAAGATAAGTGTCAAAAGGATACTCACAGGGGTGGTAGCTATCTAGAGGTTGGACCGGGACATGGTGAATATTTAGTCACTGCAATAGAGAATATGTCATTTGATCAGTACTTAGCGGTTGATATTAGTTTAACTGCTGCACAGTTAACACAAAGCTTTCTTGAATTTGCACTTCGAGGGCAGCAAAACCTGTTAAATAAAGTACGTGTCGAACACAAAGATTTTTTTGAGTTTACTTCAGAAGAAAAGTTTGATGGAATAGTAATTAGTGAAGTACTCGAACATGTAGAAAATCCTAAAGATTTTTTAATACAGGTAAAAAAATTATCTAAAAAAGATACTTTTATTTATTTGTCAACTGCAATTAATTCTCCTTATCCCGACCATCTATACCATTTTCATAATAAGGAAGAGGTTTATTCACTTTTCAAAGAAACTGGTTTAAGAGTTTTAGATGAAATAGAATCTACCATAGATGGTATTACTTTAGAAAAGGCTATCAAGAAAAAGTATGATATTATGGTAGGATTTATTTTGTCAGCGGATTAATGTATGAAAATAGAAATAAATAAAACGTATAATCCAGGAAAATAGGGAATGACTCCAATTTCATATTTCCTGGATTATGACAAAAACTGGTTTAAATCGCCTATTTCCAAATCTTGTCGTTAACAATATATATATTTGCATACATTCCATCTTTCTCATATTGTTTACTTATTACATTTTCCGATGTTTGCAAATATTGATAGAAAGGTAATGCATCGTAATGATAGGTATCTGATAATGTATTGAAAAGAATAATCTGAATATTTAATTCATCTAAGGCCTTTTCAATTTCATCATCATCATTTGCTATTAATATTGGCTTGGCATAATAATCATACAAAATTTTAGGAGGGTTGTCGAAATATGCTGCTACTATTTGTTCTCCAACAAAAATATCTCCATCCGTAGCATATGATTCAGCTATTCTAGCTGTATTTTTTAAAAAGTCAACACATTTTCTCCGATACTCATCCGGTATTCGTAAATAATATTTATTTAGATTTTGTATTCCTAAGCAGAGTATCAAAACTATCATTGTACGTGCACTCCATGCGAAAAACTGTTTCTTCTCAGGCTGCATTTCTGAAAATAACATTCCACCTAGCAATGCAAATATTACTAAAAAATATATTCTATATCGAGGCTGGGCAAAGAAATATAGTGATACATTATAGCCTAAGAAATTAAAAATTCCTGTCATTGGCAATAACGCTCCCATCAATAAAGATGTCGCATAAATTTTTACATTTTCATTCGAATTTCTATCATAATCAAAAATACGAATGAGGTGAATGACAATAGCAATTATTCCTATAATAAGTAAAAGAATATCTGAAAAATTAAATGTATCTAATAATTCTTTCCAACCATATAGCTTGTTTTGGTCTTGCACAATAAGCTTTGCTGCTTTGGTTTCATAATATGCCCCTATTCTTGTTGTGATAAACCTCCCTGTTTCAACAAAATGAAAAATATTTTTAAAAAAACAAAGCAATGTGCCGCTTAAAATAGAGAGAGCTGTAAAAAATACTTGTTTAAAAGGTAATTTTAAGAAAACCTCTATTATAAAAAAAATAATTGAAATGCCAAGCATAACAAATATATTTCCTTCATGTCCATTTAAAGCAAAATAGGAAAAAAGAAGTAATCCACAGTCTTCTTTCCATGATACATCTTTATTTTTTTTAATCTTGACTAAAAGTCCATGGATAAACACAAGAAATCCTAATAAAGCTACTATGCGAAATCCATCGCGGCTTCCGTTTAGTGGGAAATAAATTGCATAGTGATACAAAAAATATATAAATAATGCAAATATTCCTCCCCATAGATTATTGGACATAATATATCCCACATCAATGATCATTACTAACATTGAAATAATTGTAAGTATATATGAAAATTTTATTTCTATTGCATTTATATTAAATATTTTTTTTATAAGCACCGAATCAACAAGATAAATTGGCCATAATGGCCCATGATCATCGGCAAATACAGTTCCCTCGTATTTTCCTTTATAATGATCAATTTCCCATGAGTTCCTATTTTCATAAAAAATTTTTGCTTGTACAATATAATGTGCTTCGTCAGAACCATATAAGTCCTCATGTAACCGAGCATTAAATATTTGAACCAATAATATGAAAATAATAATTGAAAAAAAAATTACAATAGATTTAAAAAATACATTTCCGAATATAATACTTTTTTCCTTATACATTTTAACAGGAAAATATTTCTTAATCTCATTTACCAGTAATATAAATACCCTATAATTTTTTTTGAAAAGTAAATATCCAGTAGATAAAACAATTGGATTTAAAAATAAAAAAATTCTTGGAATTCCTATCCATAATAAAGCACCTAAAAAAGTTATAAATGGTAAAATTACTATTGACATAGACATACCTAATGTAAAACGGCTCCAAGGTTTCAAACTTTGAAAAACTTTTACATTAACAAATAATATTCCAAGTGACACTGTTACAAAAAGGTATCTAAACAGAAAAAGGACAAAGTAGATCCAATTCATTCCTTCACTCCTAAAATACAATGTTATTAACAATTTCTATTACCAATAATTGTTATATTGCCTAATTTATTGATACTATCAGCTTTTATTACTCTCTATATCAACTTCTTTTCATATTTGGCAAAGTAAAAATATCCAAATATCTAAATTGGCAATACTGGCATATTTATTCAATTTTTCATTGCTTTCCTGTATTAAATCTTTATACTAGGTTTAATTGTATTCCTCTATTTTATAAAATCTTCAAATAAAATTAGATTTGCAACTCCCTGTTGCGAATATGCGGTGCAGATTGCATTTCTATGCTGAATATTATCGGTATCATTTTCTGTGAGCATAGCTAAACATCCTTCAGGAATAATAAATCTTTCAAAATTATCTTTCCATTTACTGCAATACATAGATACAACACCACAATTACGATAACCTACACACATTTCGATAGCATAACCAGTATAAATAAGAGTATTAAAACCCCTATTATTCATATATGCCGAAAAATCATCAGAGTCTATCCATTCATCATAGTAATGACATTCTATTAATCCTTTATCAATATATTCTTGTAAATGTTTATTAATAAGAGTATCATACTGAATATACTCTGGATTGTTAGTAAATACCATAACAGTCGCATTTTTTTCTAAAGAAGATTCAACAATAGGCAAAATATATTCTTCAATATTACTATTAACCATATTATTTACTTCTTCAAAGGGTGAATCACACCATGGATCTATAATTAAGAGAGCTGCCTTTTCAAAATTAATTTCCTTTTTATACAATTTATATTCAGGATTGGTTATAAAAGAGCCATTGTCTAGTTCATCATAATAACAATAACGATATGTATCAATTCCTTTTTCAGTACGTTTATTAGTTTCCTTTTGCAATATATTGATTTCAAAAAAGTCATTGGTTGTGTATCTCGTATTATTTATTGTTATACCAAATATACATCCAAGGCTAAAACTAGTTATAAGCACAATTAAAATAAGAAATTTATACTTTTTTAATACAATGTTTTTATCTTTCATTTAGAGCCACTACCTCAAACAAGTGTAATTAATTAATTTGCCCAAACATTTTTACAAAAAAACATTCGCAAAGATGCGTTCCTGCTGTTTGAGTTTCCTTATAATAATTATCAGTCAACAGCGATATCTTCATGTTGTTATCTGAATACTCATTCCAAAATTTTTTTCCACTTTCACTAGAAAAAAATGAACTTATCCATTGACGGAATGTTTCTTCGCTCATTGGTTCAATTAGTTGGTTGCAATTTATATATAAATTATTGTAATAATCCATAAAGGCCTCTATATATGCCTGTTTTCTATCATATCCGTTAGAAATCAAATCCATATATATCTTTGTAGAAGCATCTGCTTTATGAATTTTTTCAGATAGTATGGAATCAATATTTTTTTGACAATACCACTTATTTTTGACATACCATATAGGCTCCGTGGCCATTTCTGCATTAATAAAAAATATATTGTCTGTAGCATTGTAAATGTAATATTGAGATGTATTTTCAGGACTTCCCACTATTACGAATTGTTTATTATCTACTTCCATCTTTTTTATCCATATAATATATAATTGTTCTAACATTGGAATCTGCGTGTCGAATATTGTTTGATTACAGGTATAATCAGAACAATTTATTTGAAAATAATAGTTCTCGTTATAAAAAATCAGGCTATCATAACCATTTATAACTTGCGCGGATAAATATGGATTAAAAAAAGTGCTTTCAACTTCATTTGTTAATCCGTAAGTATATGGAATGTTGTTATATGCTTGGAGCATTATATCTAACTCTATGTTTTCAATACTTTTCCCCAATATTTTTTTAATTTGTCCTCTTTTATTCAATACTACAACCCTATTATTAAAGACATCAGCAACATATATTGCATCATTAAAATAATTTGCACAATACGGGAAATTAAAAGTATTATCAGAGGGGCCAATTCCGCCAATAGAAGAATTATATTTTAAATCTTCATCAAAGATATAAATTCTGCCTGTATGAGCGTCAGATACAATTATATTTCCATTAGAATAGTCTAAGCTAGTTGGCCACATAAAAGATTCTGTTCCTTCATACATAGGCTTCATTTCCGATTTGGTATATAAATTCACCGGCAAGACTATATCTACAGATAGTTCGATCAAAAAGGCTTGTTACATATATTGATGTATCTGATATTGCAACTCCATGTGCGAGTTTAATTTCTTTACTCCATAGTAGGTTCCCAAATAAATCAAAAACCCAAAGTGAATTTCCATCGTAATCTGCTACTGCAATAACTCCATTTTTCACATATACATTCTCTGGTGACTGCATTCCTTCATACGAAATTTCCTTTTGCACATCAAGAATTAAACTATCATTATTTATGTTACAATTGCATACTAATAAATTATGTGAACGGTAATTTGCAATAAATAGATATCCAGTATCTTGATCATAAAAAAGGCCAGTTGGATCCCACAATTTGTTTTTATCTTTGTTTAAGTACCTAATATCTGACAAACTATAATATCCCTCAGGAATATTTACCTCATACATAGAATTGGTATTTTCATTAAAGTAATACATTTTTCCATAATATGCTCCTAAAAAACCATCTGCATATTGTGTGATAGATGCAATTTTAATATTTAGGTCAATCCTTTCAAAATTTTTTGCATATAATAAAGGTATTGCTAAACCATCTTCATTGTCGGGAAAAGTAAGATGTTTTTTATAATTATAAGAGCAAAAAAGTAAAACATATATGAAAACTATAGAAAAAGCTATAAAAATAAATAATATTATTGATTTCCTTTTTCTCATATTTATTTCTTTCTATATAAATATATATTTTTTTATTGTTGGTTTGTAAATTGTTAAACATAAAATTCTCTTTAAATATATAAATGATAATGCTTTATTGCATGCCATGAAAAGATTAGCTTATAATTAAAATAGTCATTATATTTTAATTAATTAATGCTCGATACTGATAAGCTTTATCATGGAAAATAGTCTGCCATAACTCCAAACAAAAAAACCCCCAAAGATTTCTGGCAAATGAATCTTCTAAATCAATTCTTTTAACTACCATATTATTATTAATAAAGTCTCGTTGTTTTGCTTTTTGAGAAGATAAAATATCCATAATATAATCTCTGGTTTCGCTTTTGGCCCATTTGGCAAATGGTGTAGGGAATCCCATCTTATCTTGTCTATTCATAATTTCATCTGGTACATATTGTTTCATTGATTTTCGTAAAATATATTTTAAATTGCCATTTTTCATTTTTATATTGGCAGGAATAGTCGCTACAAATTCTACTAACCTTTTATCTAAAAAGGGTACTCTAGACTCAATTCCATGTGCCATGCTCATCCTATCTTCTACTTGAAGCAGAGCAGGAAGTAAAGTTTTAAAGTCAAAATGGGTCATTCTATCTAAATAGGAATTTTTATCTACATTTTCAGCTATAAATATTTTTTCGTAAGAAGAATATGGATCATAACTATCTAATCTATCTCTATATATGCAATCCTCTATTTGGGGGGCTCTGTTAATTAATTTATAGTATCTAGTATAAGACGGATCAAATAAACCCTCCTTCCAGAATCCTTTAATCATGGGCTTATAATTTTTGAGACTAGAAAGATTGGGGATAATAGATTCATAAGTAACAACGAATTTATCTGAATTCATCGTGCCATCAATAGCGCCCTTGATGCATTGCTCAAAGTAAGCCACTAAGTATCTTGTATATCCTCCAAATATTTCATCTCCTCCTTGACCGCCTAGTACAACTTTTCGGTGTTTACTAGCAAGGCTAGATACCATATACTGAGAAAAAGAGCCTGGCCCGGCTATCGGAGTGTCTAAATGATACATGACCTTTTCCATGTTATTAATAAAGTCTTGGGCATTTATATCTATTTGATATAGTTTAAAATTTTTTTTCTCGGCCACTATTTGAGCATATTTACTTTCATCATATTCATCACCTATACTAAATTTTCCAGTAAAACCTTCAAAATCATTGTCTAATAAATCTGATGCAATAGAAGCGGTAATGGAAGAATCTACACCTCCACTAACATATCCACCAACGGGAACGTCGCTACGAATATGATATTTTAAAGAATCCAAAAATATTTTTTCTAAATTTTCCACGAAAAATTTTTCCGTATGATCTAAATCTGGACGATAATACACCTGCCAATAACGATTTTTCTGCAATCCATCCATAGAAATATAAAGATAATGCGCGGGACTTAACTCATAAATATTTTTAAATAAAGTTCGACCGTCTAAACAAAATTGAAACACTAGATAATCATTAAAAGCTTTAGGATCTGTTTCAATATCGGGTACAAATGGCAGCAATGCTTTTGCTTCTGATGCAAAATAAAAAGTATCATTCTGTATATAGTAGTAAAAAGGCTTTATACCAAACGGATCTCTTGCGCAAAATAATTTTTGGTTTTGCTCATCCCATAAAGCAAATGCAAACATTCCTGAAAAATGTTTTACACAATCAGCACCCCATTTTCTATAAGCGTGCAATATTATTTCTGTATCACTTGTAGTCTTACATTTGCAACCTAGTTCTTCACGCAATTCAATATAATTATAGATTTCGCCGTTATAGCACACCCAATTTCCAGCATTATCAGACATAGGCTGCTTCCCAGTATCAATATCTATAATGCTTAATCTTCTATGCGCCAAACCGACATTTAAGTTTTCATGAATCCAGATCCCTTCTCCATCAGGTCCTCTATGTGCCTGAAGTTCATTCATTACATTTAATTTTTTCCCTATATTTAGTATCCGATTTCTTTTAAAATTATAAATTCCAGCTATTGAGCACATACTAACCCTCATTCACAACTTACTTTAATTTAGTTTCCGCTAAAATTTTGCATATCTTTTCAGCAGCATACCCATCTCCGTATAGTGCCTGACGCTTATCTTTAGAGATTTCTATATGATATACTTTTTCAATGATATCTTCTCTATTGGGTTTGCATAATACATTATAATTTCCTTTTAATGTTTCAACCCATTCAGTTTGTTCACGTATCGTAACGGTATCCGTATTTAGAATATATGCTTCCTTCTGTAAACCGCCAGAATCTGTAACTACTTTTACAGCATTTTGTGTAAAATATAACATTTCCAAATATCCAATAGGCTCGACAAACATGATATTCTTATATGAATGTTTTTTTATAAGATGGTCAATTATTGGTTTAGTACGTGGATGAACAGGGAAGATCACCGGTGCTATAAATGATTCAAAAGCAGCAAGAATTTCTGCTATTTTTTCTTTGGTATTTGTATTTTCTGCACGATGAATAGTAGCCAAGTACCATTTTTTTAATGGTACAATAGGCTCATACAATCCTATTAATTTTTCAAAAAAATATTGTTTATTGTGTTGCTTCATATTTTTCAAATAATATTGAACAGCATCACACATTACATCTCCAACCAAATATACGTTTTTGCTGATTCCTTCTTTTTTTAAATGCTGTACAGCCACTTCGGTTGGGCAAAATAATAGTTCAGATAAATGATCCGCCAACACTCGATTTTGCTCTTCGGGCATAGCTTTATTAAATGAACGCAGTCCAGCTTCAACATGAATAATTGGGATTAAAATTTTAGATGCCGCTAAAGCGCCGGCCAATGTTGAATTAGTATCACCGTATACCATAATATAATTTGGCTTCTCATCCAACAGAATCTTTTCTATTCCAACCATGATGTCCGCTGTTTGCTTTGCATGGCTTCCAGAGCCAACACCCAAGTTATAATCAGGCTTTGGGATCTGTAGTTCTTTAAAAAATATATCTGACATATTAGTGTCATAATGTTGTCCTGTATGTACCAATATTTCTGTATGTGACTTCCGCAATTTTCTAGATACTGCAGCTGCTTTAATAAATTGTGGTCGTGCTCCAACAATAGTAACAATTTTCATCAGATACTCCTTTGACAAATCTACCAAAAGAATTTCGTTTTTTCGCATGCTCCAATTATTATTCTTTTTAATAGATTTTATATTTCGCACATATATTTTCTAATCTGTTTTTTTGGCATTCATAATTAAATTTATTGCAACAATTGATATAATTATTTCTATAGATAGCTATTTGTTCATCATTATGAAGCAAATTATTCAATTCTGTGCCAAATTCCTGAGCATCCTTTAGATTTGCGCCAAATCCAACATGGTTATTTCCAGCCACAAGATCTAACTCATACATGGATTTATCATAAAAAATAGGAACTTGGACCTCAAAATACTCCATTAGTTTATTTGGAACAAAACATTCTGAATAATCATTTATAGCTGTATAAGGAATGATTCCAACATCTACATTTTGTGTATAATTTAACAAATCATCTTGTTTAATCCAGCCTCCCCAAATAACCCTGTCAGGACTACCTTCTTTATCCAAAATACGTTTAAATTCGTCCTGATAATCTCCTGTGGTTAACAATAGTAAATAGCTATCTTTCTCCAGGTATTTTGTTGCCCTTGCTAAATTTTCTAAGTTTCTAAATGTAGACATTCCCCCTTGGAAAATTGCTATTTTGCTATCATCTGGTAGATTATATTTTCTATGTATAAAATAGGGATCTTTTGTTGTATGCAGGCTTAATTTTTGACTCATGCAAGAATAGATTACTTCAAATGGACATTTATAAAATTCCTGCATTCTTCTCGCCAAATTTTCTCCAACCGTAATTCTTAAATCACACTGCGGATATAAGGCGGCTTCAAATTGGTTAACCAATTCTATTTTTTCCTTATTTTGTGACTCCCATAATTCAGTTTGTTTAAACCACCATTCATGGCAATCCACTATCAATTTACACTTTGTCACTTCTTTAAGCATAATGCCTATTGGCAGTGTAGGAAGATCTGCTACATAAACAATATCTGGTATTTCATCCAACAATATTTCCTTTACTTTCGTTATAATTGGAGTATAATTATAAATTTTATTTTTATAATTTCGGTAATCAAATATTCTTCCGTCAATTACATCTGCTTTAGAATCAAATAAATAAGGGGTAATTTCTGTTAGGGTCTCTGCACTTTCGTCATATACATACATAACTCCTGCGGTAAATATACTGACATATACATATCTATTACCATCGTCATCTATTTGCTGCATGATCGAGATGTCATTAGAATTAACATTTGCTGTCTCTTGACTGTCAATCAAAAAATCCATTAATGCCTCTTCACCTTTTTTTAAGGCACTCATTCTGTCTGACGGCATCATTCTACATAAGGATTCCGTTATACTGTTATAACAAAGGGTATATTTTTCATTTGTTATAGTTACACAGTATTTCTCATCTTGAACTGTTATTTTAACTTTACTCTCCATCCCTAAACCGGACAAAAATTTTACCAAAGCCTTGGATCTTTTTTTATTTTTTGTGATATAAGAACTTTCAAACTGAATTTTTTCCAAAACCTGTTTTTCTATTTCTGTAATTTTATTCAATCCAACATTATATTCTCTGACTACTCTCTCTGTAACAGGTCTTTGTACGTATGGGGGATCTAAACAACTTAAAACATTAATATAAGGCGCCGGAAAGAGTTTTACTTGATATCCCTTTTTTTCTAATACATCCACAAAAAAAAAGATTCTTCTATCAATGTAATCATCATGTGTTATGAACCATGCTTTGTTCTGCATTATAACTATCTCCCTATAATTTTGGCATAGATTTTATTTATTCTTAAAATACAAAGTAATTTATACAGTTTCGGATATTCGATGATAATTTTTCTGGCCAAATTGTCCCAATATAATTTCCCTTTAAGCCTTAGTTGCATTTTTATATTTGTGCCAAATATTTCGTTAATATTTGAACAAATAAATATTCTGATGCTCTTTTCACTTACACCTTCTTCATATAATTGGTTAATCTGTTGGATGTTCATTTTCCTTTGTGTATAACTTTGTATCATATAAAATCCTTTCGGTATAATTTCCGTATATTAATTTAAAGTAATTCTCTTTCTCTGCGCAGCTTCTAAAAAATAATTTACCAATAGCTCTCAAAACGCGATATCAGTTTGCTATAAATTTTTTTAGGGTACCTACGATAGATACCTTTCAGTAAATCCGTATGATAAACATGATATACTTTAGATAGATGCGGTAAAAATGAGCTGGTTGGTATTTTTATATCTATAGACTTTTTACAGGATGACAATTTTATTTCTTTTACATATCCTAGATTTTTAAAACCCGCTTCATAACAATTTTTCTGCAATTTTATAGTAGTATCTTTTTCAACTTCATAAATAATCGTTAGAATGATATGTTTGCATCTTGTATTAATATTGTAAAAATATAAATAATTGTTTTGTTCGGCACTTTGTTTTTTTATTAGAACTAATTGATTTTTCTCGTTTCTTATCCAATCGCTGCCTAATATTTTTTGCTCTGTCCCTTCAAAGCATAAGTTATTATTTAATTTTATTACCCGGTTTTCATTTCCGGCGCATAACTGGATTTCTTCTAAAATAATAGGCTCCTCGCTACCGGGAACAATACGTAATTCTGCGTTTGTTGTGTCTAATATTTCATACACACTATTGATACCTGTATCCATACGAAAAATATTTTTTTCAAACGCTCTTAAGGCTTTACGGATATATGGAGAGGTTTCCCTCATTTGCAAATATTTTTTTGCGTCAAACAATGCAATAATAGATATCAAGTGTGCGTTAAAAATATGTGTACATTTTCCATACGGGATTTCTTCAAACCAAACGCCACCCAATATTTGATTGCAGCATCCTCCCTTTTCAAGGGGATATAATAATTGGTTGATAGCTTGTCTTGCCAAAGTTTTATAAATTGGATTGCTATCAAACCTTGCCCAATACATCAAAGCCTCAGCAACATATGCTTGCGCAAATGCACTGTACCATGGAACTTCTAATTTTTGACCATGGAAATCACACGAATAATTGTAATCCCATATAGCTCTGTTATTTTCAATTCTGGCATTATTAAGAAGCCACTCTTTCGCTTTGAATGCATATTTATCTTTCGTATTATTTCCTATGCATGTTATGTCAATATATACCGGATTTAAAATTCCACGCTGTACCTGATATACATCCATGACCTTGATGCCAAGCATTGCTTGCATTGCAACTTCAGAAGGATTGTAACATTCTATTTGCTCTCCCATAGAAAACGTAAATATTCCATTTGCATCAAATCTTATATTATCAAATTGCACAGTACACCTTCTTTTAAATCATTGATTGGTTTTCTAATTCCTTGCCGGATTTGCTTGTAGCATGTATTTCTAATTCCGGAATAAATAAACCTAAATTAAGGCAATAATTTTGCGGCTGCTCAACCTTAAAAGAAAATCCTCGATCAACAAGCGCCATAAACTTTTGTTCCCGGCTATTGTCTGTCGTATCTAATTCCTCATAAATACCAATTGTAATTGTGTATTCCCCCGGGCCAAATTTTCCACGTAAATTTGAATATATAATATTAATTTCTTTTTCTCTATTTTCTAATTCTATTTCACGGCATGTAGATAACACCAGTTCCCCACGTATAGAGTAAATTAAAAACGTCACGATGCATTTAGATAGTTGTTTAAAAAACTGTATATTAAAAGAAAATGATGCAATATCTATTTCATATGGAAACACTTGTACGGATTCATTCAGGCTGTTTTTAATCTCAAAATTACTAATAATTGCGTCTTCCGTATTAATCTTATCTACTAAAATATCTTCAACTACTTCTTGCTGTTTTGCTAATTGGGGTAATAAAAAGATAGCATTATTGTCCAGCTGTTCATTTTCTGCAATCGTAAAATATTCCTTTTTATTTACATCAAAAATCTGTAGTCTAACTTTTCTGCCAGGGACCCTTTCTCCAACATATTTTATGGAAATTTTTTTGCCTTCATATTCTTTACTGACTGCCATGCAAAATGGGGCGTGCATATTGCTGCCTGCTAAATTTGCATATTTACGATAAAATCCTCGCTCATCCTTTTGGGATTTTTGCCAACAAGTAACGCCTATTTCATCCATAATATAATTATTTTGTTCAGGGTTATTATCCATCGGAGCGCCAACATCAATAGAAGCAACTATGTTATCATCCGCCAATAACTCTAAGCTGTATATTTTATTAACAGTTTCTTTTACTTTTTCGTCGCTCACAAATCGGAATAACATTTCGTTATATAAATCTTGTTTTCGATCAAGCAATACCGCCTGATTTTTAGAAATTTTCATATCTCGAATTCTTAGGCGCAATTCTTCATTCTTTCTGACCGATTGCGTATATAATTTAATACCTTTTAAAACTTCACCATCATATCGTACATTTCCTTTATCAATCCAAATAACCCTGTCACAAAGAGCTTGTACTGACTGGAGATCATGGCTCACGAATAAAACTGTGGTTCCTTCCTCACTGGTCAATTTCCGCATTCTTTCCACACATTTCCCCATAAAATAAGCGTCACCAGCTCCCAGCACTTCATCAATAATAAGTAGCTCCGGACATACTGCCGTAGCCGTAGCAAATGCTAATCGGGAATACATCCCTGCAGAATATGTTCTTACTGGTTGTTCGATGTATTCGCCTAATTCTGTAAAATCAATTATTTCATCTTCAAGCGTATCTATTTTTTTAGAGGTAAGCCCCTGGTAAGCCAAGGACGCCCTGATATTTTCTTTTCCGGTAAATTCAGGATGAAAACCTGTACCCAATTCTAATAAAGCTTGTATAATTCCATTTACTTTAATATTTCCTTCCGTAAGTTGTATATTTCCTATAATACATTTTAATAGAGTGCTTTTACCTGCACCATTATGACCTATCAGCCCTACACGTTCTCCCTTTTTTATGGTAATATTTATACCACGTAAAGCCCAAAACTCTTTATAGTAATTTTTTTTATAAAAATTCAATCCAAAAGCATCTTTGATTTTATCTCTTGGATTTTTATATAATTTATACATCTTTCCTGCATTTTCGATTTTTACAGCATTTTGCTCACTATACATTATCCACAAACACCTTCTTCATTTTAATAAAAAAAAGATATCCTATCAGGAAAACACATGGTCCCCAAATTATTAGTCCAACACATTCTGATGCAGATGGGAGCTGACCATTTATCAGTATTTTCTGGCTTGCAACAATAAAACTGAACATTGGGTTAATTGGCATTAAAAGGCGCAAGTTAGCAGGAATTGAAATTACAGAATATGCAATAGGGCTAATCATCATCAACATAATCACAATTACATTAATAATATTCTGTAAATCTTTCATGACAACATTTATGCTGGACAAGATCCAAACAATACCAATCTCCATAAGGATCTGTAAAAACCAAACAACAATAATAAGCGGAACAAAAATATTCCAGCGTTGTGTTATCAAAAGAGCTATAAGCAAGATAATAATTCCAGCGCCGTGTGTCATTTGCGCACAAAAAACCGTTCTCACCGGAATTAATTCTATGGGAAACATTGTATTTTTAATTAGACCGGCATTAGCTACAACACTTACGGTTCCACTATTGATTGCTTCACTAAATCCCAAAAAAGGAATTAAACCACAAAAAATAAGAAAAATATATTCGCTTGTTGTTAATCCTTCGTACTGTACCCCTAATACAAAGGCATAAATTGTTGCGTATACACAAAGAAATAAAAGAGGATACAAAAAAGCCCATGCTAAACCTAGCGCTGAACCAGCATATTTTTTCCTTATTTCACTGATTGTTGTACTAAGTAGAATTCTTCTATGAGCAATTATATTTTTAAATGGTGATATAAAAAAATTCATTTTAAACTTTGTATGATATTTACAGAAACGAAAACACCATTTTTCCTTTCGATTAATAAATTAACTATGCTTAGATTAATTTGTACCCTTTTATATCTTAATCTGCTTCTATCTACAGCGTATCTAGCTATGAATAAGTGTTTATGTGTGGGAAATGTTTTTTGAGAACTATTTACGAATTGAATTTTGAAATTTAATACTAATTTATACGAAAATAATTAAGAGGAATTAGAAATGGTTTCTAATTCCTCTTGTATACCGAATATGTTTATAATTTTTCTAATGCTTTTAAAATTATTTGTTCATCGCCCTCAAACATATGGCTATATACAGCGAGAATAGTTCTTTGCGTATCTCCGGATACTTTTTCAATGACACTAATTGGTACATTATTTTTTATAAGATTACTGATAAATGTATGCCGGAAGGTGTGGCATTTACAGCTTTCAAGCCCAAGAGTCCTGCATATTTTTTGCAAAAGTTGGCGACAATAAGCTTGTTTATAGGGGAATACTCTGTCAGTTACGTTTCCGCCATGCTCTAAGTGATAATTCCATTCTCGTTCATATAGAGTTGCGACACGAGAGTCTAATGGGATAGTGCGAAATTTGTAGTTTTTTGGCTCTTTTATAGTACCGTCCGGTAAAATAGATTTGTTAATATTCAAACGCATGCCGGATGAAAGCCGTTCAAAATCTTCCCATGTCAGTGCAAGGCACTCTCCTAAACGTATACCTGTGAAATAGAGAACATTGTATAAAAATTGCCGCCGCGCATAAATATTGCGTCCTAGAAGTATATATTCGGCATGCTCTAAGTAGTCATTTATTTTGGCAAATTCATCATGGGAAAGTATTCGGGTTTTTTTAATAACTTTTGTTTTTATGCTGTATGTTTTATGCAAAAAGTTTTCCTGTATTAATCCGTTACGATATGCAAATTCAATTAGTTTGCGGAAAGTAGCATTTAGTGTACGGATTGTTTCATCTGCATAACCATGTTCTCTGCATTTTGCAATAACATCATAATACGTAGAAGCGTCTATATTTTTTAATTTTATTTCAAGGGAGATAAATTGACTCAATATTTTTAGGTTCCGTTCAGTATTTTGTATAGTGGCAGGACTGAAGTTCCTGGCAGTAACTTGTGTTTTCCATAATTCAAAGGTGCCGCGCAGAGTTACATCTGTAGCACATGTCTTATAACTACCAGTTTGAAGTTTGGCAAGTTCACTTTTGGCCTCCGCAAGGGTTTCAAGGCCATATTTCCACTTCGCTTTATATTCATTTTTTTGCTTTAACGGATTGTATATTTTGTAGTTATACTTAACATCGTATTTTTTGGTAGATTCATTTAAATAGATATTTTTGTACTTTGTTTTATTCCTTTTTACTTTATTAGCCATAGTGAGATCACCAATCGTATTTATTTCTTATGATTATACTACGAATTTTATACGAATATAAATAAAATTGTATTGTGAAAGAGATTTCTTCCTTGCTGATTTTAGGATTGGGAAGTATAATATTTTTTATCTACTATCCATATAAGATTGCTATATAAAAATTAGTGAGGATAAGTTTTATGGCAAATATGTTGTTGGTTTTTAAGGATGGATTGACTAAATTAAACTTTATTTTAAGTAAACAGCAAAAGATATATGGTGTCATTATATTTGTACTGAGTATGTTAGGAGCTTTTCTCGAGATGATGGGTGTTGGTATTATAATCCCTTTTGTGCAGCTGCTGCTTAATATAGACACATTAATAGGGAGTAATGATATTTGGAAAGATATTTTGCAGAGACACCATATTTCAACAGACATTGAATTAATGATTTTAATGACTATACTGGTTATGTTACTTTTTCTTGGTAAGAATATTTATTTTATGTTTTTGTCATGGCTTCAGGTAAAATACAGTAGTAAGATAGAAAGGGAGCTTTCGGTTCAGATGCTGGAGGCTTTTATGGAGAAAGAATACACGTACTTTTTAAATGAGGATACTGCAGAAATTATGAAATATATTAGTACGGATACCCTGGGTACAAACCAACTGGTGTACCATTTCCTTAGAGCTGTTACAGATATTGGAATTATAATTTTTATTGGTATTTATCTTATGATAACAGATTGGTTTATAGCGTTGGGAACAGGATTTATGGCTGGTATTTGTGTTCTTATTGTTTACGGATATTTTCGTAATAAAATGCGTAAAGCGGTTTTGGAATATAATTTTTATAGTGGGAAGACGAGCCAATATTTATTGCAGTCCATTATGGGCATTAAAGAAGTGCTTGTATTAAAAAGGCAAAGATATTTTGTGGATAAATATAAATATGCTTTAACACAACGTCAATATAAATATATTCAACAGACTATGGGATGGGAATGGCCTGCTTATATTATTGAGGGATTATGTGTAACAGGCATATTGGCAGTGCTATGCATTAGAATAGCAGTCAGCCAAGAAGATTTGAGGCTATTGATTCCAATGTTGTCAGCATTTGCAATTGGCGCATTTAGAATCCTTCCTTCTTTGGGGCGGATTTCAGCCGCTATAAATTCCGCTGTGTATTATGCGCCATCTTTGAATCACGTCTATAATCATTTAAAAAGTAATGAAGATTTAAAAAGTAAGAAGGCTGATAGAAGAGAGCATGAAGTTGAAAATAAAAAGATAGCTTTTAAGAACGAAATCAAAGTGGAGAATATATATTGGAGGTATGGAGAGGATAAACCGGATGTAATTTGCGGGTTAAATTTAGTGATTTCAAAAGGTAATTTGATAGGGCTGGTAGGACAGTCCGGGGCAGGAAAGTCAACATTGGTTGATATCATTTTGGGAATTTTAAAGCCACAGAAAGGGAGTGTGACAATAGATAACTTCAATGTTTTTGACACAGGGGTAGATTTGGCAAAAATATTAGGGTATGTTCCGCAAAATTCATATTTTCCAAATGATAGTATACGTAATAATGTGGCTTTTGGAATTTATGAAGATGAAATAGATGATGCTAAGGTATGGAGTGCACTAGAGCAGGCACAGCTAAAAGAAGTTGTGGAAAATCTGCCTGAAGGATTGGACACTTTAATGGGAGATAACGGTTTACATTTTTCAGGAGGCCAGCGCCAAAGAGTTGCGATTGCAAGAGCGCTGTATCATGAGCCAGAAATATTGATTTTTGATGAGGCAACGGCAGCACTGGATAATGAAACGGAAAGAGCAGTTATGGAATCAATTATGGCATTAAAAGGCCATAAGACCATGTTAATTATTGCACACAGATTAACCACTCTTCGTGGATGCGACTTTATCTATGAAATAAAAGATGGAAAGGCTTATCAACGGGCTTATGAGGAGCTTTTGAATTAGGTAATAGAGAGGAATTCATAAAAATGTGCGGAATAGCAGGATACTATAATTTCAAAGGGGATGTAAATAGGGAACGGTTTGAGAAGATGATAGATATTATTGCGCATCGCGGACCAGACGACAGGGGAAGCTTCTATCGTCAGGGGCTTGCTTTGGGACATAGGAGATTATCTATTGTTGACTTAAGCAGGGATGGACATCAACCGTTTTTTTATCAGAACCGTTATGTAATGGTATTTAACGGAGAAATATACAATTATAGAGAGCTGAAAAAAGAATTGGTTGAAAAAGGGTATCAATTTAAGTCACAAACAGATACGGAAGTATTAATGGCATCATACGATTGCTGGGGAAAAGAATGCGTACAGCGATTGAATGGCATGTGGGCATTTGCAATTCTGGATCAGGAAAAGGAAGAAATTTATTGCTCAAGGGATCGGTATGGAGTAAAACCTTTTTATTATTATATTGATAAAACACAGTTTATTTTTGGATCTGAAATTAAGCAGATTCTATATATGATAGATAGCAAACCGATTGCGAACAAGAAAAGATTGATGGAATTTTTAGTTTGTGGAGACCAAGATTTTACGACTGAAACAATGTTCCAGGATATTATGCAGCTTCGGGGAGGGCAGGAACTTATTTTTCATTTGAAAACTAATGAAATTCAATTTAATAAATATTATGATATAGAGAGGAAAAATATATATTCACGTTCATATAATGAAAATTGTAAAATATTTAAAAATGCATTTGAGAAGTCTGTTAAACTGCGGATGCGGGCAGATGTGCCAGTTGGCTATTGCTTATCTGGAGGATTGGATAGTTCAGCGATTGTTAGCGTGGCAAATAGATTGGTTATAGGCTCAGGGAAGGGGGAACAACATGCGATATCTTCCTGTTTTGAGGATAAAGCATATGATGAACAAGAGTATATTGACGAAGTCGTTCGAGGCACTAACATATATTCTCATAAAATCTATCCGGATGGAACACGATTGTTTGATGAGGTGGATAAGATTATTTGGCATATGGATGAGCCGTTTGGTTCGACTTCTATTTATGCACAGTGGAATGTGTTTCGAGAAGCAAAAAAGAATGGCTTGACGGTTATGCTGGATGGTCAGGGCGCAGATGAACAGCTAGCTGGCTATTCTGCTTTTTATGGAGTGTACTTTGCAAACCTCTTAAAAAGATTTAAAATGATTACTTTCTTACGTGAACTAAATAATTATAGAAAATTAAGGGCTTCAACAGAAAAGTATTTAAATGCTTGGGTAACTGTGTTGTCGTCAATTGCGTCAGCATATATTCCAAGCCGCTTACATTCAGCGATAAGTAAACGGTATATCACATCTATGGGACTTCCATTTGCGCCGGAACAGTTGAAAGAGGTTTATGAGAACAGGGATATTTATCCTCTGGGAAATGGCAGACAATATATTATTGACAGTATGCAGTGTGGTATGCAGGCGTTGCTTCACTTTGAAGATCGTAATTCAATGGCGTTTTCTATTGAATCCAGGGTGCCATTTTTAGATTATGAACTGGTGGAATCTATTTTTGAGATGCCATTTGAGCACAAGATTCGAAAAGGGGTAACCAAGGCAGTATTGCGAGATGGCTTAAAAGATATTTTGCCTGAAAAAATTCGGACAAGGTACAGCAAATTAGGCTTTACAACACCAGAGGATAAGTGGATTAATGAACATTATGAACAGTATAGAGAGGAGCTAGAGAATGCATGTGAGGCACTTGCACCTTTATTAGATCGAAAAATGGTTATGGCATGGTTTGATAAAAATAAGGGTAAAGTGGCAAGAGGGAATTTTATGGTATGGAGAATTATTTGTGCAGGAAGATGGGCAAGGCTGTTTCAGGTTTCAATTTGAGTTTTGCTTAAAAAGTATATAATTAACGAAATTTGATAATATTTGTAAAAATTTATGAGAGGCACTTTATGATAAGCTATGTATCTTTTAATTATTATGTGCTGCTGGTGTTTTTGATAGCACTTTACTATATTTTTCCATTAAAGTATCGATGGTATATATTATTGGCTGGGAGTGGATGTTTCTATTATCTGGCAATGGAACATTGGATACAGTTGATAATTTTTGCTCTTTCAATAGGAGTTAGTTATTTTTTTGGTATATTTATTCAACATCTAAGAGAAGGTGAATCTAAACAGATAACTAGAAGACTTGTTCTGATGCTAGGCATTATAATGTCTGTATTCCCATTAGTCGGCTCGAAATGCACAGATTTTATTTTAAGCTGTGTCATTCATAAACAGAGAATTCCCTGGATTATACCTTTGGGGCTGAGCTTTTATTCCCTTCAAATTATTGCATACCTTGTCGATGTCGCTAAAGGGCGTATTAAGTGCCAAAAAAATATATTTAAATATACCCTGTTTGTTTCGTTCTTTCCACAGATTATCCAGGGTCCTATTCCCCGATATAAACAATTAGAAGAACAGTTAATTCAAGGACACCAGTACGATTCTTCTGGTTTTATGAAGGGAATTCAGCTAATGATTTGGGGATTCTTTTTGAAATTTATGATTGCAAATAAGGCATCGGTAATTGTTGATGCTGTGTTTGACAGTGATAGCGCATACCTTGGCTGGTATGTGCTTGTGGCTGGTATTTTGTATAGTTTTCAACTATATGCAGATTTTTTGGCGTGCGTTTCCCTATCACAAGGAGCATCGCAACTGTTTGGAATCAATTTAGTTAACAATTTTAATCACCCATATTTTTCTGTGTCTATTAAGGACTTTTGGAGAAGATGGCATATTTCACTGAGTAGTTGGCTGCGTGATTATGTCTATATTCCATTAGGGGGTAATCGCAGAGGCAGATTACAAAAATATATTAATTTGGTGATAACATTTACCGTGAGCGGTATCTGGCATGGAGCCTCATGGAAATATCTATTTTGGGGCGGAATGCATGCCGTATATCAAATTGCGGGTGATCTGACAAATAACATCCGGATAAGAATATATTCCTTTTTACATATTTCTTGGGAATCTAAATTATGTATTGGGATTCGGCGTGTTATAACATTTTGTTTGGTGATGCTTGCTTGGATTATCTTTCGGGCTGATTCTCTGAAAAGTGGGATTAAAATGACTTTGTCGATATTTACGTTACACAACCCCCAGATCCTCTTTGATAACTCATTGTTCGGTTTGGGACTGAACCAAAAGGAATGTGAGGTATTGTGTTTGTCATTATTAATTCTGTTACTTTCCAGTATATTGCAAGAAAAAGGGGTAATCATCAGGGATTGGTTTAGCCGGCAATGTTTGATTGTCCGATGGGGAATTTATCTGTGTGCGATATGCGGCATATGGGTATGTGGCTCCTATGGATACGGATTTGATGCAGACGACTTTATTTATGGAGGATTTTGATATGCAGAGCAGAATAAAGGGTATTGTAAAAAGTATCGTATTTCTTACTATTTTGGTTTTTACCCTGTACTGCATAAATCAAATTCTACAGCCTAAATATATTTATAAAAACAGCATTTGGCCAACAACATCTTCGTATAACCAATTTTACAGAATGGAGAAAAATTCTATAGATGTGATTTTCCTGGGATCAAGCGTATGTGTGAATGCATTTTGCCCGCAGGAAATTTACAACAATTATGGAATAAGGAGTTATAATCTTGGAAGTGAACAACAAAGCATTTTTTTGAGTTATTTTTGGCTGAAAGAGGCCCTTCGTTTTCAATCCCCACAAGTGGTGGTTTTGGATACAAGATTCTTATTTGAGCTTCATCCGGAAAATGCAATAAACACTACGGAAGGATTGACACGAAAATGCTTGGATCCAATGAGGTGGTCCAGCATAAAAGCAGAAGCTGTAAATGATTTGTGCTCTATTGATGAAAGCCAGTCCAAACTAAGCTATTATCTGACAAACATCCGATTTCACTCCAGATGGTCATCATTAGCAGAATACGATATTGATATGTCAGAAGCTTATTATGCAGAATTAAAAGGATATTCAGCAATTGCTGCCTATGGTCAACAATCATATATGACTTTTGATTCAAGCGATCCTGATAAATATCAAGATTTTGAGCCGACAATGCAAGATTATCTTGATCGTATAGTAAAACTTTGCAGGGAAAATGATATTAAGCTTGTTTTAGTAAGCCTTCCGGGGAATTCAATGGATGACGGTATTCATAATAGTATAACGAAATATGCATTTAACAATAATATAGATTATTATAATCTATGTGAAACCGATAATTATAAGGCTATTGGGGCTAAACTGCCAAGGGAAAATGTGGTTAAACATGAAAACCTTTGGGGGTCTATTAAAATGTCAAAATATATCGGGAAAATGTTGTCGGAGACATACGATGTTGTAGGTGTTCAGGATTCTCAATGGGAGAAGACGAAGGACTATTATGAGCACGTGATTAAAAATTGTGAATTGAGCCATATTTCTGATTTTACAGAATATTTAAAAGCAATTGATACTCAGAATTATTCGGTGTTTATTTCTGTGCAGGATAATGCTGCTTCAGGACTTACCGATGAGATGAAAGAAGGTTTAAGGGGATTGGGGTTGAAGACAGATTGGGGTGATAAATATTGTTGGAGTTATTATGCTATTATTCTTCCGAATGAAAATATTATTGAAAAGGCTGGTGAAGAAACACTTACTATTACAGGGGAGTTTAGGGATTTTAGGGACAATAAATCTGTTTACACAATAACAAGCAGTGGCTATAACGCAGGAGGGGGAATAGCTGCTATTACAATAGATGGAACCAACTATTCTAAAAATGGGAGAGGGTTTAACATTGTTGTTTATGACAATGTGACTATGAAGGTTATAGATCAAGTTCAATTTGACACAGGGGGTAGAAATGTGGCTGCAATTAGATAATCATGGTTTGAGAAAAATGTAAAAAGAAATTAACAAACCTGCCTAATATTTAGTCAATGTTTTATAAGTAGGGAAATAATCTGAACTTGACTTTTGATATAATAACTTTGAAAGGTAATGCACTGAAAATGAAAGAGCTAAATAATGTTGTAACGAAAATAAGGCAGAATTTGAAAGCGGTTAAAAAAGAGATAAAAAGAATAGCTAGAAGTTTAAATAGAAAAAAGTATTTATCATTTGGTGAAAATTGTTTAACAGATGATATTTTAAGCAGATATGATTTGAAATCATTTTCTAGTCCTTTTGCTTCAGCACGATCCAATATTGAGAATATACTACAAATTCAAAAAGATAATTACAAAGATTTTCTTAATCCGCAATTTTTAGAGTATGGATATGTAGAAGGGAAAAAGGTCGTTAGACAAATACAGTACAATGAATTGTCAAATATATATGATAGTAGCTGTATGAAAGGGTTTGAATTTACTCACCATGATGTGATAGCAGATAAAAAGAAACGTGCAAGCATAGAGAGAAGAGTACGCCGAATGCAATCCTTAAAGAATTGCACATTGTATATTCTATACCATCATCGCTTTTGTAAGGATACAGATATAGAGTTATTGGTAGAACATTTAAGTGATTTAAAGGCTATATACGAAAAGCAATGTGAAAAAGTTTATTTGATTGCTTTTACACAAAAACTGGTTACAAGTGAACAGGAGCGAAGAGTTGAGAAAAAATATGTTAATGGAATTTATATGTATTTTTTTTACACACTAAATGTATGGGAAGGTAGTAATCAAGATATTTTTTGGGCAAGGTGTGATGATGACTTAATCAGCCAAATGATACAGGACATAAAGTAATTTTATCATAAATAATACTAATTCCAATAACATCCTTAAGCCTTCGGACAAAATACTATTATTTAGTAGGTGCTAGCTAAATAATAGTAGACAATCATGCAAAAAAGATGATTGTCTACAGTCTGAAAACAGCTTTTTAGCAGCTTTTATTTTGGGTAATTTGATGCTTGCTTATGCCATAATCTTGGAGGATCATAGCTGTCATCCGCTAAGGTTCCATCCTGACAGGTTCTACAATATTTTGAATGTGATATTTTTTCGCCTTTAGTAGTATATTCTACGTCAGTTAATTCAAATTTTTCTGTTGAGTTTGTTTCACTGGCGGCTTTATACTCTATTAATCGACGGTTTCCGTTGTCAGGATCCATTGGTTCCTTAAGATAATATTGGTAAAACAGGCGTTCGCGCTGGCTACCTTCAGGAATATCAAATACAGATTTTCCGTAGGTGGAGTCTGCGTTAAGATCTGTTAAGTCAAGTATTGTTGGGGCAAAGTCACCCTGGCATGTGGGTGCAGTATTAATTTCTAAAGTTCCATGAGAAGCTTTTGGTTTGACAAGGAACACAGGATTGGACAAAACCCCATCCCAATAATAGCCATGGTCAGCCATAATGACGATGGACGTGTTATCATAACAGTTAAGCTGTTTCATGTTTTCCAGGTAATTATTGACTATTCTCAAAACGCCACGGGCACACTCAGCTCCTGTTACATTATCGTCTGAATTCACCGGATTTGCATTTTCGTCAACATCATATGGATAATGACTTCCCATTAGGTGAATGAACTTATATTGTTTGGGAGAGCCTTGTACCGAAATTTCATTTTGAAGCAAATTATGATAGAAAAGAACATTATCATTATCCCCGTTATAAGCTTTATAATCTGATTTATATTGTCTCCAGTAATTAAATTCATTTCCTGTCATCCAAATGTAGGGTTTAATGGCATTGGGGAAATATTTGCACATTACTAATTGATATATATCATATGTAAAATGTAATTTATTGCTGATTTCCCAGGGCGCATATTCATAATTCTCTACATTTTCCAATACACGATTAGGAAAACAAAGGGGAAGATTAGTATAAACATTTAATTGGTAGTCATTGTCAATTAATTCATCAAAATATATTCTTCCATTTGAGACTTCATTTGCCCATGCAGAGGCGGCGGCCTCATTATGAAAATACTTTCCAGTGGAAAGGTGTGCCAGCGAAAATACTGTAGTGCTATAAGAACCAGTGAAGTTTGAAAAATAAGTAAAACCATCTAACTCCGTTTTGATATCAGGCTCAGTTTCGAGAATAGATTTAAAATAATTATCATCGAACATATCAAGAAGAAAGATAACAATATTTTCTTCTTCACCCAGTTCATATAATCCCCTGTCAGAGACAAACATAGATGCCTTTGGGCTGGGATTTTCAGAAGAAATATAGGGGATTAATAGTGCCGCTAGACTAACAAGCTGTGTTAATGTGAATAAAGTTGATATATAAAAAGAAAACTTTTTAAAATGAGGTGTAGCTTTGCATGCAACTGTAAATACAATAAGAAAAATGGCAATCCAAATTATTGCGTTAATCACAAAATTTGATTGATATTTTGCCCATTCGACATCGGCACCATTCATGACTCCAATGTTAAGATTCAGAAAATTACCCTGTATATATGAACTCATTCCCAAACTGAATAAAAGGGCTTCGAATAAAATAGCTAAACGTCCCTTGAGATTATAACCCAAAATAATTGCTGCCAGTGCTGCTATAGCACCAAAAAATAATGGTATCCAATAAAAAAGTGAAAGCGAAAACCAAAATTCATTATGATTTGATAAATATAGCTCTAACGGGGCATAAATGCATAAGGTAAATGCCAGAAAGATGGTGTTCATAATTAATGATTTACTCAGTTCCTTTTTCATGAGCTATTTATTCTCCTTGCCTTACTAATTACTAAGATATAAAATTGAATATTGTAATTACACATTTAACTATATCATGACTTAATAAATTAATAAAGAAAAACTTGCAAACAGCAACATGATGGGATAATATTGAGATTGATATAAAAATTAAGAAAGGAATTAACCGGAAAATGAAAAAAGGATTAAAAGTATTAGGCTTCTTATATTTTTTTACATGCTGGTGGATATTTTTTTCAATAGATGCACAAGCATATATTGATCCCTCGGCCGTAACCTATGTAATTCAGGCTGTGGCAGCAGTTTTTATTGCACTTGGTGCGGTCGTGACAGTATTCAGGCATAAAATATTTGCTTTTTTCAAAAAGAATTCTAAAAAAAATACGAAGCGTGAAATTCATTTGAAAGAAGATGTGGATGTAGATTCCAAAACAGAACAGTAAAGGAATACAAAAGAAGATATGCAGATAATTGGAAATTTTTTTGGATGGATCATGTTCTTTTGCTATAAGCTGGCGAGAAATTATGGGCTGACGATAGTATTATTTACGTTCGTAACGAAAATTGTCTTGCTTCCTATTTCAATTATGGTACAGAAGAACTCTATTAAAATGGTTAAAATGTATCCTGAGATGAATCGTATCAAGGCGAAATATTTTGGCAATAAGGATATGATATCAGAGGAGCAGTATAATTTATACAAGCGGGAACATTACCATCCGATGCTTGATTTAGTCCCTGTAGTGCTACAGCTGATTATTCTGATGGGAGTGATTGATGTAATATATAAACCCCTTAGGTATTTGCTGAAGATTGAGCGAGGATATATAGATACAATAGTGTCCTGGTTTAGTTCTGTAAGCGGTATATCGGAGGAAGTCGGTTCAATTCAGGTTCAGCTGGTAAATTATTTGCAAGGTACTGGCAGTTCATTACAGCTTGCATCAAGTATACCGGAAAGCATAATAACCGGGATACAGTCGTTTAATATGTCCTTTTTGGGGCTAAATTTAGGAACAGTTCCGATTAACAGTGGCGGGGTGTCTATCGTGATTCCCGTATTGGCGGCACTGTCATCATGGCTCATGTGTGTCGCACAGAATCATGCAAACGTTTTACAGTCGGAGCAGGGGAAGCTTAACAAAATCACTACATTGTTGTTGTCTGTGGGATTGTCGCTTTATTTAGGTTTTTTTGTACCAGCAGGGGTGGGCTTTTATTGGACGGTCAGTAATTTAATGTCTATTGCCTTATTGTATATATTAAATTATTTTATAAATCCAAAGGATTATATTGATTATACGGCGTTAGAGGCAAGTAAAAAGGAGTTAGAGGATATAAACCAATATTCATTGCAGTCTAAGGGGAAGGAGAAGTCGGAATTTTCAACGCTTGAAAAGAATGACTACAGAAGATTTGAGAAGTTTAAAGATAAGCAAATTGTATTTTATTCAGAAGGAAAAGGGTTTTATAAATATTTTCAAAATGTAATAGAGTTGATTGAGAAAAAGACAGATATTATTATTCATTATGTGACCAGTGATCCTCATGACGAGGTATTCCAGCTTCAAAGTGATAATTTTCAAGTATATTATATTGGGGAAAACAAGCTGATCGTGTTAATGATGAAAATGGATGCTGATATGGTTGTCATGACTATGCCGGATTTACAAAAATATCATATTAAACGCTCTATGGTTCGGGATGATATAGAATATGTGTATATGGATCATGGTATTGGAAGCATAAATCTTATGCTGCGAAAGCATGCATTAGATTACTTTGATACAATATTTGCGTCAAATGATATCGTCTGTAAGGAAATACGCGCTCAGGAAAAACTATATGGCCTTAAAGAAAAGAAGATTATTCAGTACGGATTTGGATTAATAGATAATATGATTGCGAATTACGGGGAGCAGCCCGAGGTAAAGAATGATCCTAAGGTTATTTTGATTGCGCCTTCCTGGCAGGAAAGTAATATGTTGGATTTGTGCATAGATGAGATACTAGAGCATCTTTTAGGACAAGGATACCACATTATTCTGCGTCCTCATCCGCAATATGTAAGACATTTTAAAAGTAAGCTGCTTGCTTTGGAAGCAAAATATTCGGGGTACGATGATTTTACTTTGCAGACAGATTTCTCCTCTAATGATACGGTATTCAATGCGGATATTTTGATGACAGATTGGTCGGGAATAGCATATGAGTATTCTTTCACAACACTAAAACCGGCGTTGTTTATTAATACGCCAATGAAAGTGATGAATCCGGATTATGAGGAGATAGGCGTAATACCTTTTGATATTGAAATCAGAAACCGAATAGGATTGTCAGTGGAGTTGGGACAGTTAGATACAATTGCTGATGTAGTAGATAAGCTTTTAAATGAAGAAAATTATAAAAAGGATGAGATGCGAAAACTGCGTGATAAGTATTTGTATAATGTTACCAATAGTGCAGAGGTGGGTGCAAATTATATTATTAACCGTCTGATAGAGATATCAAAAGCATAATGACATATAAACTGTAAAATCGCTACGCAATGAATACCATTTTATGCGTAGCGATTTTATATGGTATACATATTTCACAAGAGAAGGGATTTAGTATTCTATATTTAACTATTCCTTGCCATTCCATTTCTACTAAATAATTCTTTGAAATCAGCTGCGGCTAATATTCCACAGATGATAACGACTATTGCACAAGCTATTGTAACCGGTTTAAGAACGCTAGTATCTCTTAAAATCAAAACCGTAAATACGATTGCCCATGCAGAATAGGATATATTTAATGCCATTGCTTTAGACGCGCCTATGGCAGCAATTGCTTTATAATAAAATAGATAGGATACTGTCGCAAAGAATGCGGCAAATGCGATTGTAGGTAATAGCCATCCTGTATTTGATATAAATAAATTTATTGTAAAGTGCCATCCTTTTAAGACAGGTATAATGATAATACCATATGTTAAAGCAGAAGTGGCCTGTCGGATTTGAAGTGCATATTCATCCTTTACTTCAGGATCCTGAAGGCATTTTGCTAAAATAACGGCTTCAATTCCCCACCCAAATGCACACATTAATGCGCCTGCAATTCCCAGCACAAAGTTTGACATGTCCAACTCGGGAGAGTAGCTCAGGCCATATACTCCAAGCAAAGTAATCAATAAAAGAATCCAGCGATACCATTGCATTTTTTCTTTTAAGAAAAAATATGCCAGTACTGCTCCAATGGCAGGGAAAATCGCACTGGCCACTGCTCCAATTGATGCCCCCATATAATTTACTGCGAGCACATAACCTGTCATACCAACAGGACCGCCAATGACAGCAGCAACTACAACAAATTTACCACTTTTAGTCTTGAAAGCTTTCCATACATTTTTGATATTTCCTCGAACGCCATTATAGAGAGTTGCCCAAAGAGCAGAACAGGCATCATGTAAAAATGTACTGACAAAAGGAGCCAGAAAGGCAGCTTGTTCAGTAGAAATAAATGGCGCCATAGATAGTGCAATTCCTAAAATAATTGTTTCCAAAGCCCAGGTTATACCTGCTAATACTCCATAAATCATTTTCTTACCCTCCAATTAAATAGTTTCATATTTATGAATATTTGCCTTTAATCTTGTATATCTTTCCAGGGCCCAGTCTTCCATGGATTGCCCGTCATATGGAACACGTGTCTTAGCCCACAGAGTCCAAAGATAGTCCACATAAATTTTATTTGCCCAAAAATGTTTCCAGTCAATATCATGTGGTTCTTTTCCTAAATATGCTTCTAATAATTTCTTATCCGTATTTATATCATAATTTGCTTCAATTGATACATCTGCTAAGTCCCACATGCCATCATTCATACCTGCATATTCCCAATCTATCAAATACATTTTTCCTTCTCCATCAGTTACCCAATTAGCACATAAGGCATCATTGTGGCAAGGAACAATTGAGAATTTGCAAGTTGAATCTATTTCCTTTTTTATTCTCATAACAATCGCTTTGATATTTTTATAATCATCATACATTGTAACATTATTATCGCCAATTATTTTTTCGTAGCCGGCTGCCATATCAAAAACTTCAAACGGAACACCGGTATCATTTCCGCAGGTATGAAGCTTTCTAAAAATATTAGCAATCTGGTAAATGTGCATATCTTCTTTTAACAAATCGGCAGTCATTGTAACGGCTAAAGGAATATATTCTGTTACTTTCGATCCATCTTTTCCGAAATACAACATTTGTGCATCAATTCCTAATTTACATGCAAGTTCGGTACTTATTTTTTCATTTTCTCTTATAATAAGTTCCTCTGTCCCATCCCCTGGAATACGAACGACATATTCTTTCCCACCATTTAAGGTTACATGATAGGTATGGTTTGTTAACCCTCCCATTCGTTCAATTTGTATATAGTTACTTCCAAGTACTCTTTTACATAATTCTTTTACTATTGGTAAATCTTTTTGAACAATTTCTCTTGCCATTTTTATATGCTCCTAATTGTTTTTAATTCATAAACATATTCATACTGCTTTTGACCAACCTTAAATGTAAACCCTGTTGCTTCATTATTGTTGCCTTTCAAGACCTTGGCCGCAGTTATATCTTCTTCCCGACACATTAAACTCCGGGCAATAAGCTGCAGTACCTTTGAACGTGTATTTTTGATATAAGAATTATCAAAACTTCTCAGTTCATCTAATGTGTCAAACTCAAAGATATAATTTTCAGGATATCTTCTTATTTTCATTTTGAGGGCATCTAAATGCTCCATAAAAATGCCTTCCCACAGAAGGTCTGCCGTTTCCGGACAGTCATAGATTTCCTCAAGGATTTTAACAAATGTATGACTAAACTCATTGCTCCAAAACGCATGCCCTAGCATGTACCAGGCATTTTTTCCGCCGATGGTAACTTTACTGATATTCCCGTTTTTGTCTTCTTCCATACACCATTCAGCGGTTTCTCCTTCCGCATATACAGCCGCATAGTATGCGTTATCCACTATTTTTTCAAAGGGATTCGTTATAAAATAATTATCGGCAGAACAAATATATGTATTTTTCAAGTAATCCTTTACGGCAAAAATACTGGAATTGTTGTTCCTCGTCAAATACTCATTGTTTTCAACCAGTATTACTCCATATTTACTTTTTAAATACTCAAATTGTTCTTTTTTATACCCTGTAACGACAATGATTTCATTAATTCCCGCGTCCAGTAGCTGCTTGATCTGCCTCTCTATAAGTACTTCACCCTTGACGTCGATTAATGCTTTAGGTGTTTCATACGACAAAGGGGCAAAACGACTTGAAGCTCCTGCTGCCATAATTACGGCATTATCAACCTTATAGCTCATTTTGTGTCTCCCTTTCTGCTGTAGAAAATTTATAAAAGTCTTTTGCATATCGATACTGCCGAAGCGCATATTCTCCAAATTCCACGCCTAAATTTCTTTTATACTCACACCAATTGCTCCAAAGCAAACCACATGTGGCTATATAACAATAAATTTTTGTATGGATGTTAATGGGGCAGTTGTTTTCAAAATATATATTAATTAGCTGGTCTATTTGCTGTTTATTGTAAAACGAATAGATACAAAACATGGCGATATCAACGTGTGGGTCTTGCATACCTGCATATTCCCAGTCAGTTAATTGTAATGATAATTCTCCACTCATATTTTCAGAAAAGAGAAAATTATCAGGAACTGCATCAATATGGGTAAGCGCTTTTTCACCTACATTTTCTTCAATAAACTGCCGCAGGGAAAAGACATTTTCCTTTGTTTTTTGATAATCTCTATAGACAGATGGTTTTCCACACCACAAACTTTCGTAATAGTTGATTTTTTCAAAGAGATCAAATTCATGTTCAACCTTTAATTTCATATTATGGAAATTCTTTAATTTTCTCATACATAATTTAAGCTCATCTACATTTGACGGGTCGCAACAATGAACACCTTCTATAAACCGTGCAATTTTATATCCATTATTCGGATTTAAATAAACGGGGTCCTCACAAAGACCCTTACCGGATATGGCAGAATAAACGGCTGCTTCCTCGCTTCTGTTTATTAGATGGGACGTTCCCTCTCCGGGAATGCGCATAATATATTTTTCCGCGCCACATTGAAACATAAACGATTTATTTGTCATTCCTGTTTTTAACATTTCAATCCGGATAATACTATCGCTTTCTACATGTAAAACTTTTGCTGCTATAGATATGACTTCCTGCTTTAATTGCGCAACCCTGTCATCAAGCTCCTGAAACTGCTTATAGGTATTTACTTCAACAATATCCGAAGACGGTATCATTTTTGCCTGAACAATCATTCTGTCTTTTTCATATAGGGCCTCCTCCCAAAATGAATCATCATACCGGCTGTCCGTACACATTTCGGCTATTTTGCTACGCACTAAGGCTGCCTTTTCTTCTGTTAAATAAGCAATACCAATCATTCTGTTACCAGCTAAGTTTTCTGGTACTAAAACCAATTCTGATTTTCTGTTTATTCGAACGTTACTTTTATGGTCAGTCTGTTCTGAAACCATATACCAGGAATATAGTTCATTTGTTCTGAAGGGATTTTTAACACACCATACATCACATGGGATAACGTATGTGTTAGAAAGATGCTCTAATACTAATTTCATTGAGTGAAGATTATTTTTTTCTGCATATTCCCTGTTAATAACTAATTTAACGCCATATGTATCTATTAAATATTCAAAGTGCTCTTTCATAAATCCTACGACAATGTAGATTTCCTTGACGCCTGCTGCATGCAGGAATTTAATGATTCTATCAATAAATGGTTCTCCATTAAATTCGAGCAGTGCTTTTGGCTTTTGTATATCACTTGAACCCGGATATATTCCGTATCCGGCTGCCAGAATAATTGCATTTTTTGGAGCATTTAGGTCTAACTCCCCCGCCGCTTTAACAGTTAACTTAATATCCTTGCTTAAATAGCCATCTTTTATTAATTTTTTTATGGAACGGTTAACAATTCCTAAGGAATGTCCACAATCATCAGCAAGTTGCCGTTGATTATGAAACGGTTTTTGCATAATTGCTAACAGGATATCTTGTTCTTGCCTGTTCATATTTTTCTCCTTATATAAATTCATGAATTATATATTTTGATTTTTTGTGAACAATAATAATCAAATTATCACATTTTAATATAATATTGTCAATGGTATACTGGAAAATATTTATTGCTTTCTGGAAAGGTGTGCTATAGAATGATAAATATAAAATCCTTAACAGTAAATTCCATTGATAATGATTAACATATATATATGTATTTTATTAAAAGAGGTTAAAATAATTGAAATACTAATACATGCTAAAGAATATTGAAGAGTGACTGGTTCTGAAACAAAGGAGTATTATGGAAAGTTGTGGAGAATTTTGCATGAATAAAGACTTGAAGATACTGATTATCATTCCGGCTTATAATGAAGGAGAAAATATTGGTCGGGTGATAAAACAGTTATCTAACGGCACCCCCCGGTGTGATTATTTGATTATTAATGATGGTTCAACGGACAATACACTGAAAACCTGTAAAGAAAGGCACTATCAATATTTGGATTTGCCAATTAATCTTGGTATTGGCGGAGCGGTACAGGCAGGGTATATTTATGCAAGTAAAAATAATTATGATATTGCGGTTCAGTTTGATGGAGATGGACAACATGATATAGCATATCTGAATGAAATGTTACAGCCGATTATTTCCGATAAGGCCGATGTGGTTATCGGCTCCAGGTTCGTTAAGAAAGAAGGATTTCAATCCTCAAGGGCGCGGCGAACAGGTAGTAAAATACTTAGCGGTCTGATTTACTTGGTAACCGGAAAGAAAATATATGATGTGACGAGTGGATACCGTGCTGTAAACCGTAGGTTTATTGACATTTATTCGAAAGATTATCCAACGGATTATCCGGAACCGGAAGCGATCGTTACAGCAGTTATGTACAGAGGACGAGTAATGGAAGTGCCGGTACAGATGAAAGCAAGGGAAGGCGGAAAAAGCTCAATCACTTTTTGGAAGTCAATTTATTACATGATAAAAGTGACATTGGCGATTTTGGTTTGCAGATTAAGCTACGGAATCAGAAGGGCAAAAAAATAAAGAATATTATTTATTTTTTTTTGGAAAGGGGCAGATTATGGAAATTATTCCTTCCACACTGCGATTTACATTGATTGTAGGTGTAATATGCTATTTTATCATTATATTGTATTATTTGAAACAAAGGGTGTTAAATTTAAAATATACACTGCTGTGGTTGCTGGCTGGGGTAGTGATGGGATTATTTGTTGTTTTTCCGGAGCTGCTTGTATACATGACCCGCCTATTTAACATAGAAGATAACATGAATGGACTTTTCATTATGTGCATTGCATTTATTGTGATGATTCTGATGGCGATTACGTCAATTGTTTCAAAATTAGACAGAAAGGTTAGGAAATTGACGCAAGAGATGGGGATGATGGATATGCGGATCCGGGATCTGGAAAAGAATAAAGAAGAGATGCAATGACAGATCAATGTCATTAAGTTAACGGCTGCGGACGCCGGGAGGAAAATAAAATTCTCCGTCGCCGCGCTCTCGCTCCGTAAAAAGCGTAGCGGACACTAGGTTCGTGAAGTACCTCACCAAGTGCCGACGCTTTTTAAGGGGCTCCTTGAGAATTTTATTTTCCTCCCGGCTGGTTTTAGCGCTAAACTTAATGACATTGAATGACAGATAGAGAGTTATTTATGGCAGAAGATGGTTTTGACAGAGGCCGTAAAAAATCTTGTGTCTAAGGATAAAAAATCTTTGTTAATATGATCGGAAGTGCAAAATAAAGTGCGTAAGTTAACGGTAACAAAACTTACGCACTTTATTTTTTATATAAGGTGCGGTATTCTAAAACG